>Ga0209121_10003373_pt1 | contig 15539 bp, 12 predicted proteins | sample Cruoilmetagenom3_FD_187292 | JGI IMG/M metagenome (GOLD analysis project Ga0209121, IMG submission 187292) | Oil polluted marine microbial communities from Coal Oil Point, Santa Barbara, California, USA - Sample 3 (SPAdes) (version 2) | ecosystem: Environmental > Aquatic > Marine > Oil seeps ...
CAAATTCTAAAGCTGCCGATTCAGCTTCCATGTAATTAAAAAAGGCCGGACTTAACAATCCGGCCTTTTTTTGGTTCATTCCTTTAAGAGTCACCAACCCAATTATGTCAATAGGAATGACCCATGCCCACAGGGAAAAATGATTTCAAATGACTCTGCCGGCCATAAATTCCGCCGTTTCAATCAAGGCATCTTTAGCATCGCTTTGTTTGAGGCCGGCTAGCGCCCGTTTCGCGGCGGCGACGAACTCTCTCGCCCGACTACGTGCATATTCCAGACTTTCGTAACGGCCCAGCATTTCCACCAGGGCGTTTTTATCGTATTGCGCATCTTTTCTATCGAGAAACGAAGTTATGATCGTGTCTTTTTCTTTCTCATCCACTGCTTTTAGGAGATGTATTACGGCCAGAGTCAGCTTGTGTTTATCGACATCGCTGCCGAGCGTTTTGCCTGTTTTGCTTTCATCGCCGACAATATCGAGCAGATCATCGGTAATTTGAAACGCTATACCCGCATTAAGGCCAAAATCTCCCAACGACTGAGCCTGAGCCTCGCTTGCCCCGGCTAAAAGGCCCCCGAGGCAGCAGGAGCTGCTGAAAAGAACGGCGCTCTTTTCAGTTATAACGTCGATATATTCAGCTTCGTTTAACAGCCAGTTATGCTTCTGGGCGACCTGCCTTAGTTCGCCTTCGCAGAGCCGAACTGCGGCGGCGGCAATGACATTGGCTGCATGCGATTCAAGCTCGGCACACATCTTGAAAACGCGGCTTAGTAAGAAATCGCCCAGCAACACGGCGGACTCGTTGCCCCAGAGACTGTTGATCGTAGGCAGCCCGCGGCGTTGTTTGCCTTCGTCGATAACGTCATCGTGTAACAGTGTGGCGTTGTGAATTATCTCGATGATCGCCGCAACACGAATGTGCTCATCTGTGATTTTGCCATAGCAGCAACCGGCGAGTAGGACCAGCCCGGGACGAATCATCTTTCCGCTGCGACTGCTGATATGTTTGAGCAATCCGTTAATATCTCCCGTCTTATCAGGTACGGTCAATTGCTCGATTATCAGGTCTCTGACTCTGCTTAGCTGGTCACCAATCAGCCTGAAGGCGGGGACCTTGCTGTGTGGAGCCCAAGCCGGTGTATCAGTATGTATCGGTGACTGCATAGTGTGTAACGGATAGCGGACAGGAATTCGAATCTGGGGTCCGGATTATCAGACCAGTACAAATGCCAATCTCTGTGCCTCTGACGGACGCGATCAAAGCAGCAAAGTCAAAAACAAATTGAATGCCGTACCGAACATTCGCTATTCGAGCTTATGCGCTACCTGCTATTTCTCCTTTCCGTGAGCGTATTGGAAGAATTTGTTTCTCAGCAGACTTGTAATCGGTCCGGGTTTGCCGTCGCCGATCACCCTTCCGTCGATCTCCACAATTCCGATGACCTCGGCGGCGGTACCGGTGAGGAAAAACTCATCGCAGACATACAAATCAAATCTCGTGAGATTTTTTTCAATGACCTGGAGACTTTCTTCTCTTGCCAGCTTTATAACGACACGCTGCGTTATTCCGGGCAGCGCCCCGGCCTCGGCCGGTGGCGTATAAATCACGCCGTCTTTGACTATAAGAACGTTGTCGCCGCTGGCCTCGGCAACGTATCCTTCGTGATTATATATAACCGCTTCGGGTACGTCATTGTCCAGGGCTTCGATCTTGGCCAGGATGTTGTTGAGATAGTTCAGACTCTTGGCCTGGGGTGGAATCGCCAGAGGATGATTACGCACCGTCGTCGCACTGATGACTCTCATTCCTTTCTCATAAAGCTCCTCGGGATAAAGCTGGATGCTGTCGGCGATTACAAATATGCAGCTATTCTTGCATATGAATGGGTTCAGGCCGAGCGTTCCCACTCCCCGGGTCACTACCAGCCGGACATAGCCGTCGGAAATACCGTTTGCCTTGACGGTTTCTTCGACTGCACCGGTAAGCTCGCTTTGGCTTATCGAGATGGTAAGACGAATCGCCTTGGCGGATTCATAAAGCCTTTTGATATGGGCTTCAAGCTCAAAGATCCTGCCGCTATATATACGAATGCCCTCGAAGACGCCGTCGCCGTAGAGCAGGCCGTGATCAAAAACAGTGATTTTTGCGTCTTGTTGGTCAACAAGTTTGCCGTCAAGCCAAATTTTTTGTGCCATAAATTTTTCCTTACTAATCGCACGGGTCATAAGCTGCCGGAGTTCTTGTGCTCTATTTTTCCATCAACCAATGTTACTATTCGCTCGGCTTTTCGTGCGATTCTTTCATCGTGGGTGACCATCACAATAGTCTGGCCGGCCCTGTTAAGTTTTTCAAGAACTTCTAAGATACCATTTCCTGTTGCAGAGTCAAGATTTCCTGTCGGCTCGTCTGCCAAAAGCAGTTTCGGCTCATTCATCAGGGCCCTGCCGATCGCCACTCTTTGCCTTTCCCCGCCGGAGAGCTGATAAGGCTTGTGTTTGGCTCTTTCCGCCAGACCCAGTTGTGCCAGCAGCTCCTTCGCCCGGTTTTTCGCCTGTCTTCGGCACACAAGCCAGCCTGCAATGCTTCTACTCGTCATCGCCGGCAGAAAAACATTCTCCAGCACACTTAATTCGTCCAATAGATGGTAAAACTGAAAAACAAATCCGACCATTTTGTTGCGGAATCGATTCAGTTCGCCGGAACCAATCCGGCTCAAGTCCCGTTTTTCAAACCTAACAACGCCCCTGGTTGGCTTATCAAGTGCGCCTAATATGTGCAAAAGCGTGCTTTTGCCGCTGCCGGAGGCCCCGATGATTGCTACAAATTCGCCTTTTCTTACATTCAAATTGACGCCTTTGAGAACCCGGACTTCGTTAGTGCCCATCCGATAAGATTTATGAAGTCCTTCAGCTTTTAATATGAAATCGTTCTTACTCATAATCAATTATAATTGGCCAACCTGCAAAGTCTCCACTGGTTTTTGTCTTGCCGCTTGCACGCTCGGTATCAGTGCGCCGACAAGACACGCGATTATCGCCGAAACGACAATGGTCGCCAGAATCTTAAACTCGACCTTATTTGGAATATCGCCTATAGCATAAATCGTTCTGTCCCACAGTTGAAATCCAAAATGCCTAAAAAGCCAGCCTTCTATTGGGTTTATTTTCAGCAGGAAGATCCAGCCGGCCAATAAACCTAAGCCTGACCCGATTATACCCACTAAGAAGGCATACCCGGAAAACAATTCGATAATATCGATGTTCGAGGCGCCTATGCTTTTCAGTATCCCGATGTCTTTACTTTTATGGCTGATAATCATATAAAAAACAACCAAAACAATAAAGACAGTCGTAATTCCCACAAATCCAAACATAACGCTCATCTCCGTTTGCTCATTCTCCAATGGTGCGATAGACGAACGCCTGTATTGTTTCCAGCTTTGGACAGTGACCGTATCCAGCGAGTATGCCTGTTTTTCGCCGGCCTTGTCCTGCCTGAATTTCTGCCATAACGACTGTACTTTTTCGCATCCGGCCTGTATTTTGACGTCCGGCTTGAACCGTATGTGCAGCCGGGAAGCCCTCTTGTTGGATCCTGCCATGCCGCAAAGCTGTTGAGCCTGCTCGAATGGAAGATAAACAAGCGAGCCGTCAATCCGCGGCAGATCGGTGGTCGATTGGTCGCTAAAGTAAAAAGTTTTCGTGTTGACCATATCCGTACCCGCCCGGGCCAGGGCTCCCCTTGCGGTCAAGGGGAAGCAACTTATCGAGTAGGGTATCCGGGGAAGGCTGGTTGCACTATAATTTCGACTATTGCTATCCTGAAGAAGCATAAAGTCACCTAATACACATCCGACCAGGTTCGCGTCGTTTGCAATCTCAAATGTTCTGGACACATCATCATTATGGAAATACAGGGTATTTCCAAAGCCGGTCGCCTGACTATGTCTGACCGGATCGATCCCCATAATCTCAGTGATGTCGTCCTGCTCCGAGCCTCTGCGTCTTTTCAGTGCGAAGCTTTTTATCGCCGGTGAAACGGCCTCGACAAAATCCTGTTGTTCGGCCAGCTTTACAAAATCTTCGTAGTATGCAAAACCCACCAATGATTCGGTCCCGACGACGCAGTCACCTGCGAAGCGGTGATTCTTCTCTTTGAATTCATTGACAAGCCCCGCCATAACGGTCATTACCACAAGAACAATAAAGACGCTAAGCGCAACCGCAAGCACCGCGAAATACGTTATTCGGCGTTTCAATAAATACCTGGTTGCGAGAATAATTTTGTACATAATTCCGTCACATGGAATTTCGAAAATCTCTGTTCGGCCCGGATTATTCGTATCGCAGGATTTCAACCGGCTTTGTTCTTGCCGCGACGATAGCCGGTATCAGTGTTCCTATCGCCGCTGCTATAATTGCCAGTAATACAATACGCAGTGCCCAGGACCAGTTCACTTCGTTGGGTATCTTACTGAATAAGTACACACTGCTCTTCCAGAGCTTCAACCCGAATATTATCCTGATCCAGTCTTCAATCGTATTAATATTCCTTGTGATAACGTATCCGAGGACGGCGCCGAGAGCCGAGCCGACCGCTCCGACACATGCGCCGAAACCAACAAAAACAATCGCTACCGAGCTGCTTGTCGCCCCGCAGCTTTTGATAATCGCAATGTCCTTTTGTTTGAGCCTGACAATCATACAAAATATGCAAAAGACCAGGAGAACGACACCGAAGCTGATGACACCAAAGATCAACAACAACACCCCCATTTGTTTTTCATACGCGGCGATATATTGGCTTTGCAACTGTCTGGCTGTGTTGATTGCTGTTGATGTCATCAGGTAAGGATCAGCGTCAAGCTGCTCCTCGACAAACGTGCGCCATACCCCGCGAATCACAGCCAGGGCAACATCCGCATCGGTATTATCTGCAAGCTTGATCAAGATCTGGCTGGCGACCGGTGATTTTTCATCAGGGTATAAAGTCCGTTGCAGCTTCTCGATCGGCAGATACACACAGCCGCTGTCGAATTGATAGACCCCCGTTTCGGTAATATCCACGATAGCGAATCTCATAACCTGTCTTTTGAACTCGGGCCTCGAACCATCCGAGCTATCTTGTCCTGTCACAGTTCCAGTGGTCAGAACAACTGGCCGGCCGAGCATCTTCTCGGCAGCGTCGTAATCATATTCATCCGTCTGCTCGTCAGGTTCACCCAGCACACCAATTCCTACAAATCCGCCGATTATTTCCGGAGAATCCGGGATATTGAAAGAGGGCTCTCCTGCTTCTTTGCCCTGCCTGCGCAAAAACCGGGCAAATCCCGTCACTTTTGCTCTACCGGCGGGCTCAATCCCCCAGACTTCCACAGCCCGAACATTACCCCTGCCCAGGTGCAGCAGGCCGTAACCGGATATCATTGCCGTTGCCGCCTCGATCGATTCGGTTTGCTCCAGTTGCTCGATCAGCAGCGGGTATTTCGCAAATGTCATCGGTTGAATCAGGATAACATCACCTACTGCCTCGACGGCCGCTTGTTCGTATGTATCGATGAAACCGGTGAACAGGCTTGCGACAACTATCAGCAGCGACACGGAAAGAGCAACTGCGGCAATACTCAAGAAGACGATTTTTCTCTTACGTAAATATCGCAGCCATAAAAATAATTTCAACATAGTATTGGTCGTCAGTACTTAGTCGTCAGTATAGCCTCACGTTTTACGCGGTGTTTTATGCGGGATTAAGTCCTAAGTTTTTGCGGGTCTTAGCAGAGGAAACAGCACCACGTCACGGATACTTTCGGCACCTGTAAGCACCATTATCAACCTGTCGATTCCAATCCCCAGTCCGCCGGCCGGAGGCATACCGTATTTCAATGCCGCTATAAAATCACTGTCCATAGTCGCCATTGTCTCTTCCTGTCCGCGAAGCTGGATATGGAAGTTTTCTTCCTGTATTGCCGGATCGTTCAATTCGGTATAAGCGTTTGCCAGTTCCATTCTGCCGATAAATAATTCGAAACGTTCGGCGTATTTCGGGTCGTCCTTCTTGCGTCTCGTTAAGGGGCACAACTGGGCCGGATAATCTATCACAAAAGTCGGATCTACAAGATTATTCTCAACCGTAGTCTCGAAAACTTCGTTGACAACTACCACATTGTCCATCTGGGCTTCGTCCAGCTCGAGCTGCCGGGCTTTTGCTCTGACTGCGTCTATGTCGTTAATGTCACAGCCGCCGTATTCTTTCAGCAGGTCTGCGTATTTAGCCCGCCGCCATGGCCGGGTGAAATCAATAGTGAGCTCGCCGAACCGGATTTGTTTTCCGCTGCCGTGTTTCTCCAGGCAAAGTGATATGACCTCCTCGGTCAGATCCATCATCACGTTGTAATCGGCGTATGCCTGATACACTTCTATCATGGTGAATTCCGGATTGTGCTGCCGGCTGAGTCCTTCGTTGCGGAAATTCCGGTTTATTTCGAAGACCTTTTCCATTCCGCCGACGAGCAACCTTTTTAGAAACAGCTCCGGCGAAATCCTCAGAAACAAATCCATATCCAGACTGTTATGATGCGTGATAAAAGGCTTTGCCGCAGCTCCGCCGGCGATAGTCTGCATCATCGGCGTCTCAACTTCCAGGAAGCCTCTGGACGTGAGAAAATCGCGAATCGTAGTAACGATTGCGCTGCGTTTCTTGAATCGCTCCATCACTTCGGGATTGGCCCACAGGTCTACGTATCTCTGCCTGTACCGCTGGTCGATATCCGCCAGGCCGTGAAATTTCTCCGGCGGGGGCAGCAGGCATTTGCTCAGGAGCACGACCTGTTCGGTCCAGATTGTGATCTCGCCCGTTTTGGTTTTGCCCAACTGGCCGGTGGCGCCGATGATATCGCCGAGCTCAAGCAATTTAGCCAATTGCCACTGCTCACCCAGCAGCTTCTTGCTCAAGCCGGCCTGAATGGTGCCGCTGCGATCACGTAACGTCATAAAAATTAGCTTGCCGATGTCTCTCAGGAGTACGATTCTGCCGGCACAATTTGCCTTTTGTGTCGTGTCGTCTTCATTAAATCCGCTCTTGATATCTTCGGCCGGCTCGGTGCCTTCGTATCGATTGCCGTAAGGCTCGGCGCCCAACTCTTTGATCCGGGACAGCTTTTCCTGTCTTTGCCGTTCAAACTTGCTTACATCTTCTGCCTTTGACAAATTAATACACCTGTAAAAAATGAAAAGTTATCGATACGGAGGTTAGTTAACCGCCTGCGCGAGCGTCTCATCTTGAATTAGTTTGCTCTGAACAATTAGGAGACCGACCGCCAATTGCGGATCGGCGGCGAGAGTTTCCTCGATCGTTCGCTTTTTAAAGTCATCGCCGTTGCCTTCATGGTTGGCCTTCACCAGCACGTCGTTATCCCTCTGCACTTCGATCATCTTTTTGAGTTCATCGCTTCTCAATTCCACCTCAACATGTGGTGCAACACCCCAGTCTTTCCTGTCGAGTTTTTCCATTGCGTCCTTGCTTTCGACTCTTTGGCCGGAAGGTAAGTGGTAATACGCCATTGTATATTTCAACTGCGCACCGCCGCCGAGAATGCCTGTTATTCCCTGCACACTGCCTTTGCCGTGAGTCCTTGTTCCGACCAATACCGCTCTTTTGTATCTCACGTCAGCCAATGCCCCGGCCACAATTTCAGAAGCACTGGCCGAGTTGGAATTGATTAATATGACGAGCGGATAATTCGGATGCGTTTTCCTCTTGTGTGCCGTTTCGTAGATCGGACCGAAGCTGGATTGCCTTTTGACTATCACTCCTTCTTCGATGAATTTGTCGACCACGTCAACCGCACTGTCTAAAAGTCCGCCGGTGTTGAATCGCAGGTCCAGAATTAAACCCCGTAATCCTTCTGACTCAAGATCAAGCAATACTTTTTCAAGGCCCGAAGCTGTGTCGGCGGCAAAACTCGTAAGGCGGACAACGCCGATTTTGTTCTTCTCGTCGATCATATGCAGCCATTTACCTTCATGGGTTCTTTGCCAGCCGCGAACCGTCGGGACGGTTATTGTTCCTCTGGTTATAATTACGTCAAAAACTTCGTCCTCCGTCTTCTTGTCATCGTTCGGACGTCTTACTTTCAATTTTACTTTAGTTCCCGCCGGCCCCTTTATTTTTTTTGCCGCACAAAAGAGCGACATATCCTTTGTTGAAAGCCCGTCCACCTCTTCTATTACATCCCCCGCATCGAGATTAGAGTTGAACGCCGGAGTATCAAGCAGGAGACTCGATACCGTAAGCAGCCCTTTTGGTTTCGAAATCTCGATTCCAATGCCTGTAAACTCACTGGTCATCATCTGTTCGAAGTCCTTCACCTGCCTGGGCCAGACGATGACCGTATAAGGATCAAGTGTAGATAGCGCGGCTTCTACGAATTGGGCAATAAGAACCGACCGGGGCAAGTTTATTGTTGATTGGTTCAGTTTGAGGACGTTTTCAAAAAGCTCCAAAAACTTCTTCTTATTGAGCCGTGCGAGTCCGCCTGATGTGGATTTGGCTTCATCCAGCAATTCCGTTAGAGACGACGACCAGTCAGCAAGCTTCGCGGGCTCCAAATTACCCTTTATCTCTTTTAAGCTGCTGTTTATGTCATTTGTTGAGTCCTCACTAAGCCGGGATGATGTCGATATAACCTCTGCCAGCAGTTTGCAGCGTTCGACGGTTTTTTCAGCCGTTTCGTTGTAATTGATAATGCTGACGTAATGAGAATTCAGGAAATTAATCGCCCGAATAAACAACTCTCCCCTCACACCCTGAAAACGTTCCTCGCTGGTTTCGCAGGGGCTGTCCTCAAAAGCGACTGCGATAGTAGCCTTATCCAGAAGCTGCTGGGCGTAATCCGAATATCCCTCATTATTTGGATCGATTGCCACAAGCCATCCGTAGCAATTTGTATATGCATCGAGCCATTTGCCTTCAACCTCGAACTGTGCGGCCTTGTCTATCGCTTTTTGCATCACCTCTTTTACAAACGAATCAGACAGTAGTTGCTTTTTTTGTGTCTCGTCTGCAAATTCACTGGTCTTGGCTATGGCCGAGAGTATCGAAGCGATATCGTCCGTGGAGTTTGCATCGTTCACGTCGTTGGCATCCGCCTGCGCCTGCAACTTTTCCATCTCTGCGAGCGCCTCTTTATACGCAGCTTCTTGAGCGGACTGGCGGTGTTGGCTGATACTCTTGTATTGGTCGACAACCTCCAAAAGCCGGGGAGTGGTTGTACCGAGTTGAGCCGAATTATTCTTGCCGGTTTGTTTTATCAGCTTGTCGGCGGCTTCGAATTTTCCCTCGTAAATCAGATTACAAGCTTGCCCGATAACACTGGAGTCGGCCGAAACAGATCCGGCGGCTTCACTTGTGCAGGGGGCGATCGACAATACTATCGTTAACAACCAGATCAATCGTATCAAATTGCGTGTCATGTATCTTGTGTCTTGCATTTCGTGTTAAATCCAAAATTGAATATTGAAATCCGAAACAAATTCGAAACTCCAATACCTCCGACTCTCAAAAATCCCTTTTACAGGTGATTTAACAGTCGATCATCCGGCTTCGTTTCGGATTTCATGGTTAATGTTTACTATTTTTCACATGCACTCAGCAGCTTTTCCTGCGCAACCCAGAACGTGCAGCTTGTGCTTGACCATTGCCTTAATCGCCTCTCTGCCCGGCCCGAGGTACTTGCGAGGATCAAATTCCGCGGGTGTTTCCGCGAAGACCTGCCTGATTTTAGCGGTCAGGGCAAGTCGCAGGTCCGTATCGATGTTGACCTTGCAGACTGCCATCTTTGCCGCCTCGCTTACGGCTTGTTCCGGAACGCCCATCGCGTTAGGCATATTGCCGCCGTACTTGTTAATCAGATCTACGAACTCCTTCAGCACACTGCTCGAACCGTGCATCACCAGCGGAAATCCGGGCAGTTTTTCGGCGATCTCCTGGATCACGTCGAAAGCCAGCTTCGGTTCCTTCTTGAACTTGTAGGCACCGTGGCTCGTGCCTATAGCGACAGCTAAAGAATCTACACCGGTCTTCGCGACAAACTCCTCGACCTGGTTCGGGTCGGCCAGATGCTGGCTGATGTCGTCTTGGGCAACGCCGACAACGTCCTCTTCGATGCCGCCCAACTGGCCTAACTCGGCTTCGACGACCACATCCCTGGCGTGGGCGTACTCAACTACCTTCTTGGTTTCACTGATATTCTCCGCAAAAGGCTTGCTCGATGCGTCTATCATAACCGATGTAAAACCGTCGTCGACGAATTCCTTGCAGGTCTCAAAAGTATCGCCGTGGTCGAGGTTTATCGCGACGGGAATATCAGGATTTTCCGCAACAACCACATTGATAATTGCCTTGAGATAGCTGTTTTTTGCGTATTTGCGAGCACCTCTGGATATCTGCAGGATCAGCGGGGCCTTTTCTTCGGCCACAGCGTTAATAATGCCCTGCGTGATTTCCATATTATTTACATTGAAAGCGCCTATTGCATAGCCGTTCTTATAAGCCATCTCAAACATCTTTTTAGTGTTCACTAAAGCCATACTATTCTCCTTAAAAAATCAATTATCTACCGGAGTTCCGCAAAACCTTAACTTGGCGTTGCCGGTACCCGAAAGCTCAATTATGCCGCCTTGACAAATTGAAGACAGGCATACATTGAAAAGGAAAAAATATCGTTGGATTTTCCCTCTTCAAATAACAACAAACCTTGAACAAAGGTCCAACCCGATTAGTCGAGGAAATCAAAAAAACGGATTTCCATAAATAATATACGTTCCACTTAAATTATGCAAGTTTTTTCATGTCTTGACAATTAACTATCAATAGCCCGCCGAGCCGCCCAATCCCATGAATCTTCTCTCGCCAATCGACAGCCCCGGCACGCCCTGAGGCCACAGACTAAAAGTAATAGCCTGCCTGTCCAGCGATTGGTCCGCACTAAACGTCAGGCCCCAGTACATCCTGTGGTACTGCCGGATCAGCGTTATATCGCTTCTTACTGTTTTCCCGTAGTCGAAATCGAGCTGCTGGGCATAAACTACCGTATATCGCGGGTCAAGTACATAAGTTACCGCGAGGGTAAAGGCGTTTGACCCGTATTCGCCATGGCCGTTATCAAGCCTCCTTAAATATCTGCTTCCTATATAATATTGTAGATTAGGCCATCTAAGGTGCGAAAAACCGACATTAAATTGCTGCACGACCCCGCTTTGCATGTCAAAGTTCATATCGGACAAAACGGCCGTGGTGTCGCTCAGAAGCCAGCTATAGTCGGCCCCGAAATAGTTTCGCCTCGGACCGAATAAATCGGTTCCGCGCCTGTCTTGTTGCGGAATCCCTCGGCTGAATGAATTTATCGGCGGAATAAACGGTTTATTCCAAATAAATTTATCCGGTCCGGCCGAAGAGTCGCCGGGATTATTTACAAACGTAACGTCCATATCCAGCCGCATCCAGTCAACATTTCGTTGTTTTTCACCTAAACCGCGTTTTGTTTGCAGCCGTTGTGAGATACCTACGTTCAGAGTATCTCTCTGTTCGATAACCGAATCTTCCTGGGTATAGGTAACGGCCGTCATATACGGCTTTATTAGGTGTCGAAGCTGATTTAAGTCCCAAAGCTCTGACCGAACATTCGGAAAAACTTTCCAGTATGGCTGCGTTGAAGCACGCATTCCGACCTCACCGAACCAGACTTTCTCCTGCCCCTCGGCCACTGAGCCATCAAGCTCTCTATAGAAACCCAATCTATCTTCATAAGCTACGGTCCCGGCCACGAAAGGCACGATTTTTGCCTTGCCGACCGCTATCGGCATATCAACCTCGTTTCGTGTCGTGGCAAACGAAAAGAACTGCTCCGAACCGTGTGTTGTATAGGATGAGGAGTAAAGTTGACGTAACCTGCTGACCTGAGTATCGCTGTAGAATGTGAGTTTGTCGTCGAAAAATGACTGACCTGTCCAGTGGAATTCGGCGGTGGGCAATTCTTCCAGCTTATTTACAAAGTCATTTATTCGCGCCTTGCCCAAAAAAGAAAGGCCCCAGTTGTCCTCGATACGCTTCAAATAAATGAGCGTTTCCTGCTCCTTGCCGACATTGAACTCGTTTCGGTAAAAACTCTCTAAAAAGTTCTTATCGGACGTATAACCGACTTCGGTGGTAAGCTGCCAATTGTAGGGCAGGAACTGCCTGTGCTGCCAGTGGAATCGTCCGCGGAGTTGGCGTTCCGGCTCAAGATTCCTACGGCTGCTGTCCCTCCCGAGCCGATCCTCGCCTCTATCATGAATAATATAACCTAAAATTCTGCCTAAATAGTCCTCTCCTGCGTATCGAGTCTCTATTCCGCCGCCGACACCGCGATCACTGTAATAGTCCAGCGCTAAGGTGCTGTCCGTCCCTTCCGGCTCCTGTAAACCCAGCAGCCGTGCCAGGTACCACCGCGTCTCAACTGTCGTACCCCAGATACTGTCGTGGCCGAAACGGACGCTTTTAATCGGAACATCGGGCCTTTGCAGATTACTCCGTATAAAAGGCCAGTGGAAAATGGTCGTATCGTACATCTTCAATCGCACATCACGCATCTGTGCATCATAGCTGCTTTTGGTAGCCCGGCCCTGCTGCTCGTCGGTAGGCGTCGTATCGGTGATTTTTATATTCGAAGCGTTAAATGAAATCTGAGGCAGGTAAAACTCGCTGGTCGTCAGAGTGATATCGTCGGCGGCAAATTCGTTTTCCGAAATCTGCCGGAGCTTGGCCGCCCTGACGTAAATCGGAATCCCTTGGGAGGCATCGAAATTTCTCATTACCGCATTTATCGCGATCGCTTTTTTCCTCTCGAAATCGTAGTATATTTCATCGGCCCGAATCGTTCGCGGGCCTTTGGTCATCACAATGTCGCCGGACATATAGATTGCCTGCATACCGGCCAGCCTGTCTTCGGTTCCGCTTTTGCCCTCATTCGGGTCGGATTGTTCCCCGGATAAAAATATAACCGCGTTGTCGGCCTGCAGTTCCAGCAGCCCGCCCTTTTCATCCTGCTTCTGACTGAGATAGAACCGGCCTGTTACGGTTCCAATTTTCTCCTTGTCGTCCCACTCGACCTTTATAGTTTCCCCTCCCGCAGGCGATAAAACAGGCAGATACTTAAAGCCCGGCTTCTTTTCCTGCGGCTCGGCGGCCACTTCAGCCGGTTCCTCCAGCGAGATTTTCTCTACCTGCAACTCCGGCTCCCGCGGCTCGGCCGCGGCCTCGTCGCCTTCGGCAGTCCATCCCGATTTTGGTGGCACTGACACCAGAACCAGTAGGGCCAAAGTAAATAATATGTTCTTTCGCATATTCATAAGTCAGCATCGCAAGCATCGCCGGGTTTTCACGGCGGACATATCGCGCATAAACGCATGACGAGATTATAGCCGGTAAGCACGGCAAAGCCAGCAAAAAGCGCAGCCGGAATAATGATGGCTTGATTTATATGAAAGTTTGCTGTAAAAGTATGCCTTTTCGTTACGGCCCGAAGAAACAGAAAGGTTAATATGGCTAAAAATGATTATTCCGCATATCAGAAGACGGTTATATCCGGTTATTACGACAACCTCGATACGATTATGCTCCAGAAGCTCGGCGAGCTGGTGACTGAGCTGTACCTGGCCGACACAAAAACCAAAAAAGACCGGCTCTGGCAGAGGGCTCACAAGGCAATGGTAAAGCTGAAAGTCAAGCCGGCCATCATCGACCATATCATGAAAAAACAGGATGTGGAAATTTTAGCCAAAAACCTCCAGGACTGGCTGGGCAAGAAGAAGGGGAAAAAATGAAAGACCAATCTCCCAATTTTCTCCTCTTGGGCTTTTCGTAATCGCCAAACACTGAACGATAAAATTGGCTTTGATTGGGTTTGTTTTTCGCCGCCCAAAACCGCCAAATAACAAAAAGACACCCATAAATCCTTATTGTTATTGAGTTAACACTATTTCGCCTATTTTAACATTGGCTTTGTTTTTTCAAATAGCCTTCTATTAGACACGGATTTACACCGATTAATACGGATTCTTTGGTTTTAAAAGATTTTCCTTTTAACTTTTTCCTTTTAACTTTTGCCTTTCCCTGAGATTGGGTTTGTTTTCACCAAGTGTCCAATCGCATATATTTATCATAACCACTTATCATATAAGACTATGCGCCATTTTTCAGCCATTTAAAGTTGGCTTTGTTTTTTCGAATTTAGCTCAAATTTTCGTCGTTTTCCCCTGATATCACACTATTTTTCTAAAAAACCCGCCGGATTTACTCTCATTTTTGCCTTTTTACTTCTATATTTCTCAATTCTACATTCTAAATTCTCAATTCCACATACGACTTACCACATACGATATACGATATACGAATTCGTTAACTATTATACGAACCGTTATACAAAAAGTCCGGAGAATTTCAAAAAAATCTCCGTGAGACGGCGTTCTTTGTTCGTAGTGCGTACTGAGTATTGCGTGCTTTAGGTAGTGTTTTAGGATTCTCGATGTCATTTCAACCGGAGGGCTACCAACGGTAGGCTGGAGCGGAGACACGAAGCAAAGCGGAAAACTCCGAAGGGAAATCTATTGGAATCCCTATTTTCCCTTTTCATTATGCTTTGGTTGAATCCTCTTGATTGATGCTGCTTCGTTCTTTCTAGCCTCCGCAATACTGCCAAATTGTTCGATTTGAACCTTGGCACCGGGAACATAGTCTTTTCCCCCTGATAAATGTTCCCCAAGCCTTTCCTGTACACGTCCCCTTTTTGCGACTCCCACATAATTAACGTTACCGCTTGCCGTTTTGATCTTGTGCATAACCGGTTTGTTGTCGGGGAGTTTGCCGACACCTGTCTTGTTAGCATGGACAGTTTTCTTTGCCATTCTTATTCCTTTCATAAATTACTTTCTCACGGCACGACAGTTATCGTATTAATCATCCAAGCGTAAAAACTGTCTTGATTATCAAGCAGGTAACCGCTGTGCCATGAGCAGTAGATATCATAGCCCACTCAAAAAAGAAAACATACCTTAAGCTGGTAGTCCCGCGTATTCGATGGGTTGTTCCAGTTCGAGCAAATCCTCAGTAAAGTCAAAACACATTTGGATTGCATCGTCATACTTATTATTGTCGTTGTAGCTATCAACATCCGTTTTTAGTTGACGGCAATCTCCGAGTACTTGCATTCGTCTTTGTTGAAAAGCACCCTGCATTTCCTCTGGTTTTGCATCTTCGATGTCCACCCAAAATGTGAGTTGCTTATGTTTCCCGTCACCAATATCCTGTATTTCACGAATAGCGTGCTTTTTACGAACTCTTCTGCCTTGTTCGTCAGTAAAATATTCCTCGCGCATCGCGTGAGATATTTCCGATGCCAGTTGGTCTATATAATACTCCCCAAAAACTGGGCGCATGATTAAGGTAGATTTGTCGCCTGAGACGATAAAATATTCAGGAGACAGATTTATGAAAAACAAAAGA
>Ga0209121_10003374_pt1 | contig 15538 bp, 10 predicted proteins | sample Cruoilmetagenom3_FD_187292 | JGI IMG/M metagenome (GOLD analysis project Ga0209121, IMG submission 187292) | Oil polluted marine microbial communities from Coal Oil Point, Santa Barbara, California, USA - Sample 3 (SPAdes) (version 2) | ecosystem: Environmental > Aquatic > Marine > Oil seeps ...
AGTAGAGCAGGCCGGTGATGTCATACTGGTAATTTATCCAGGTCGGAATCCGATAGACGGTTAGAGGACGGTCAATGTGCCAGTACGGCGGATCGAGATTCCTGACCTTTTCGTACTGCGGATGATATCGAGGGGAACGCTGAACAAGGGCGGTATAGGACCAGACCTCATCGCCGTGTGCTATTTTGTTGCTAATGCTCTCGCGATCGATGAAAGACCACAAAGGACACCATATATCCACCGCCGGATCGATGTCCGGCCATGAAGGATCCTGCAGGTAAGTCTGTTCCACGACCAGACATTTTAGCTGCGGCACGGCCTCGTGAACGAGCCGGCCAAGCACGAGTACCTGTTCGTAATTTCCGCGAAGGTTTGGCTCGTCCAGCATGTAAACATAAGCCTGCTTTTCCCAACCGTTGTCTTTGAGGTATTTGTAGAAGTCCCTGTAGTATCGCTGTGCCTTTTCCTTGTTCGCTGGTGATATAGTCTTGTAATCCGGCCTCAGGGTCGAGCTTGGCAGCCGGGCGAAACGCGACCTGGGTATTTCAAAATCGGTCACGTGCAACCCGGCGATAAATTCCTTTAAGGCTTTGTGTCTTTGCGGAACGATATTCAGAGAACCGTCGCCGTTGACTTCCGGCAGAAGATAGCTCGGAATCGGCGGATTGATACGATGCTCGGCCATCGCCCGACAATACCGCATTTCGATTTGTTTGAATCTCTCGGAACCTCGCTCGACATTGAAAGACCGTGCAACGTTGCCGAAACTGCCGAAATGGTTTCTATGGGTCGGGCCGTCCGGAAGTGTAAAATCCCACACAGTGACAGTAACATCGATCTGTTCGGAGATCCCCCTTCTCGCCCGGACAGTAAGGGCCCCGGAGTATGTGCCCGCAGGAACATCCTTCGGGATATGCACATCGACCCACAAAGCCTGATTCTGGCCTTTGAAGACATCGAACGGTATGGCATACATGTCGTAACCGGTAGTCTTAGCCGGTTCGCCCCATCTGGCGCGGCTTCGATTCAGAGGTTCGATGAGTTTGCCGGTTTCGGGATTGGTGAACGGCACAAGCGGGTCGGGGTACAATCCCGGCGGCAGCTCCGCCCTCGGGCTCGACATTCGCACTCGGACGTATTCTTCCCTGAATAGCCTTATTTTCTCCTTTGCTATTTTCGAGCCCGCCGGCCCGGCGAGGTCGGAGATTTCCACCTCGACTACGCTTATGTTTTCTTTCGGAGCAGCAACCACAAGCTGAAACGATTCGACTTCATTTCTCGCTGCTTTTATCTCTACAGCGGCGGCTCCGTATGGCTCCTGGCTCTGGCCGATGCGTTCAGTGCTATTCAGCACCGTTAGTTCAATCATATCCGCCGCCGGGGAATACGAAGATACGCCAAGTATCAACAAGGCCCAGACTGTTGCAAGAGCTCTATTTCTCATTGTGTTCCTCTCTTAAATATAGGTCTTAACGAAGCAAAATAACTTGACATCCCTCAGGGACTGCCACTTTGATCATCATATTATCAATAGTGATTTCGACCGGGTCGTTCGTTTTTCCGAAATCGGTACGGCGTAACAAAACGCGATCTGACAATTTCAAACCCGAAACAATTGTTCCCGGCTGCCTGGGTACGTTAAAATTAATCGGCGTCCCTTCCGAAAGGAAGCGGCCGTACCGCTGGGCCTCGGCATATACCTCGTGGACAAGCCGGATTTCCTTTGCAGCCTCCTGCTTCCTGCACCAGAGGAAAAATGTGTCCGTACCCCGCAGCAGCATGTGCCACAGAAGCTCCTTATACTTGTCCTCGCTGAACTGAACCGTTTTGGAGTTTACGTTGTCGTCTTCGATAGTGTGCCAGTGCACGAAGCTGATAACGGGTATGCCGGCCGGAGTGTGCTCTCCGGCGTTGCTCGCCACCAGCAGCATGTTATAGAACCACCGGTAATCGGTATCGGCATAATCGTACCAGTCGAAAATCCTCTGCCACGTATACACTACAGGCATGGCAAACGTGTAGCCGGTCTCGGGGAATTCGTCGTACCATTTCCTATAGCTGGCCCGCTGGTCTGTCAGACAGGGTTGTCCATCGACATAGTACTCATAATAATCATACCAGTAGCGATAACCGTTATGCGGATAGACACCGTAATTGCCGACCAGCACTCCGGGAAAATTGTTCTTCACAGGCTCTGCATAAACTTCACGCTGAAGTTCGCAGCGTAACTGTCGCAGAGCTTTTTGAAATTCTTCGAAGTCGTCGATGTTCTTTATATTCTCGCGGCAGCGCCGGCAGCGTTTTGATGCGGCGTGCGCTTCGTTGAATTCAATTGGTCCGTCGATTTCCCAGTCGGCAAAAATAAAATCCACATCCAAGTCAGCTTTATTAAAAGCCTTTACAAAATATTCTGCTTGCTCCCGGATGTAAGGTCGTCGGAAATCAAGAGCAAATGGACATCCCATCTTATGTTTACCAAACGATTCATCCCAAAAATGTTTGTCCTCACCATCTATATGGGCCGTTTGCTCATCGCCATTAAAAAAAGAATAAAGACATTGATTGGCATTGATATTTACACGTAAATTCAACTTCTCTTGCGCCTTGGCAATCATTAGGGATTGGGCTAAACTTTTTTGACGATTCCCTGGATTCCAGGAGCTAATAAGCCCAACACCTCGCTTATTTAGCTCCTTGATAAGCTCTTCCAAGGCTTTCTCGTTCAGCGGGCCCGGATCCATAGCCTGCCAGAGATAAAGCGGCAAACGCTCGCCCCTGTCGTATTCGAGAGGCCTGGTTGAATCCAGCACAACCTGAATGTAGTCGGGCCACCTCGGCGCTTGCTCCTGTGCCCGGCAATGGTTGGCTGGGCATCCCAACAAACTAATCGCCGTCCAAATCACAAATGACTTTTTTGTACTCATAGAAATCGCCATACTGCAATGGTGGCAGCCTCAAAATCGAAGGCTTTGGGGATGGTAAACGTAAACCAAACCATCCCCAAGCGCCATAAGGCGTCCCCAAGGGACTGCCGCTTGAGGCTGCCATACTTTCTCCATCTATCCACAAATTCAATTATCATAATGTACTAATAGAGAACCTCAAAAGAACGTACTATCTTCTTGCGGCCTTTCTCATGTTCAGCCTCAACGACAATCGTATGGTCTCGTGAAAGACTCACGTTCTCCATAAACAGGCCGTCCTGCGAGACAGGCAGCTCTCTGCCGTTGACGCGGATTCTGGTTCCGGGTTCCGCCCATCCGTGAAGGTCGATGGCACAATCATTCGCCACGGCCGAATGTTCCATAGGATTTGTCTGGACGATCAATCCCGGCGAGCGGTCAAGATCCAGCAGCTCATCGACGACCTGCTTTTTCGCGGCATACAACACCTGTGGGTTCCGGCTGAAATCGCTCATCGTTCTGACAACCCGCGAAGCGATTTCCACCGGCCTTCGGGAGGGATCAATCATGGATAAATTCTCGCCGAGTCCAGCTTTTATTTGTGCAATTTTATCTTCGAGCATCCAGAAATATTCGTAGTCCTGAATCCCGTTACGCATTTGCTCCCAGCGCAGAGAGCACAGGAGCCCATCTTTCTTGGGGTACACATGCCAGCCGTCGCCGCGATGCTGCCCGGGGGCCTCGAAAGGATCGTCCGTCCAGTGATTAAATCCCCAGTGCAGATAGCCCTTCAATCCAAAGCGATAATTCAGCCAATGAAGGATACGTGATTCTATCAGGGCAACGTCCGCCGTCTTGTTCGGATACGAACCTTTCTGAAATATCCCCACGGTATAGAACCACAATTCATTTCCCCGGCTCTGAGCTTCTTTGTAAACATCGTACCACGTGGCGAGATGATCCAGCTTGGGAACCCAAATCTCCAGCCTGTCGAAGCAATGCGGTGTCTCTATCGCATCCATCCTCCTGAGCGCCGGGGCGTACCGGTGTACGAATTGCGAAGCCTCCCTCCAACTTGTCACATTATGATTCGAAGGCTCATCAGCAATATGAAATACCGTCTTCTCAAGCCAGCCTTTCTCTCTCAAATGATTTTCCAGCGCCGGCAGGAACTGAGGCAGAAACTTCTCGCCGGGAATCGTCACGCTCCGGCCGCTCGAATGCTCCTGAATACGAAAATCCCCCAGCAGGATTTTGCTGCTCGACCAGCCGCCCTCGCCAAACCTCGCAACAAAACCCGTCTCGAGCAAATCCATACGGCCGGTATCCCAGAAAATGTCGGCCCACTTGTCGAACTTCGAGAAAACGAATTTCAAGGAACCATCGGCATCCTGTTTAGATATAATCAGGCCGAGACTGACTCTGAAAACGTTCTGTCTGTGCTCGGCCATATTTTCAGCATATAACCTGAGCATCTCATAAAACCGCTCCGAATCTGAAGTGTCAATATCATGGAATTTCCTGAAATTACCGGTTGTCATCCATTCCGTGATCATCAGGTGCCGATCATCAGGAAGTGTTAAGGGATAAACTATCAGGTGTACAGGTAAAGAGATGTTTGCTTTATCTGTTTTTATAGTCACGGCCCCTTTGTAATCTCCAGCCTCGGCATCGCGAGGAATTTTTATTGTCAAGTAGACCGCCTTGTAATTGCCCTTCTTCACAAACACTTCACTATCCTCGGACAGATAATCGGGGAATCGGGCGGGTGCAGCACGAATTAAATCGGTTTTTCTATACTTCGGTGTGTTCTCCTCAATCGGTATAGAACCGACGAAGTTCCATTCAAGAGCATTGGCAGGCAGAGAAGTTGAAAGTGAAATATGTTTTAGCCGGCTCAATGATACCGTAACATTTTGTAAATCCTGGTTGGCTTTGATAACACATTGGGCCGAAACGTGTTCATTTCTTATGCCAAATATCTCAAGTGACTCCTGTGGATTGGGGCAATTGTAGCCGTCATCAAATACCCTTACCAAATCACTTACCGCGAAACATTCGAAAGGAGCTGCTTGTGTGATATTGCCGTTGAAGCACAATAAAATAATTGATATGAAAAAAACGAAATATGACTTAATTGCGGCGTTGCTTTTATTATACATTCCCGCTCCTTTACCAAAAAATCCATTATGAATCGGTATTTCTATTTGCTTTTCGACCAACAAAGTTACTGAGCATTTGTAGTAATCATACCTCTATTTTCAACTTGATTCAATCTCTTTCGAATGCAAATTGAGTTCACTTCTTCATAACAATCAACCATATCTCCGCTACCTGGGCACCTCTTTCGCCTTCGGCACACGTCCATGTCAGTTTCAGTCTGCCGTCCCTGGTCGCCTGGTTCGGAACAGGGAATTCACTAATGGGGATTGTGCCGGTTTCTCTCATTTCGTGGAGTTTAAATTTTTCATCAGCCACCAACTGAATTCTCGCTCGGAACCGCCCGGTGTATGCCACTCTAAGAATATAATTTGAGTGAGGATCCAGGTTCTCATAGACGACATTCAAAGGCGTTTCATAGAGGGTGGTTATTTGATTCATCCATGCCAGCGGTATGGCACTTCCATCGAATCCTTTGGCTTGTACCGTGTGAACCCATTCGGCGCCTCGCAGTCCGGCACCAAAACTGACGCGGGGTGACCGCAAACTGCCCGGATCATCTTGCCACGCCGGATACTCGGCGAGTCGAGCAATTTCTACAGATTGCCCCAGATTATCATAAAAACCACCTGGCCCCGGATTGTCCCAATTGAGCAGTTTGTCGATTGACACGAGCCTTGCTTGTTCATTTTTAATCTGCCGGATCTTTTCGAATTGTGACAAAAGCCAAATGGCATTATTCAGTGGAGTATCAATATAATCCATAAAGTCACCCCGGCCGGGCTGTGCTTTATGTTTTTTAACCGAGGTTTGTGAGCCGATTGTTTCAAATAAATAATCCGCAATTTCCCAGCAGCGCTCTTTATAATCCTGAGCAACCGGATCGGCCCACCTTTGGTTCAAAACGGATTGAGCGGCATCCAGTTTTTCCCGGCTGGTAATTTTAGCTGCATCTCGCAAAGTTTCTCTGGCTTCTGACTCCAGCGCCGTTTCATGAATCAGCCGCTCTCGAACATACGCATCGTAGTAGGCACGCAGAAGCCCCATTTGGAAGCGGTAATTTTTTACAACGTTTGGCGGGAACTGTTTTTCCATACTCTTCCATTGCTTGAGTGTTACTTCCACAAATTCGTTTGCAATCAGAGATCCCTGCCAGTTTCTTTCCAGTGCTAACATTCCCTGGGCAACATCTTCCGATACATCGGGGTGAATAAATAAACGGCAATATTCTCTCATAGTCTCGATAACCGGAGTTTCCGGATCCCAGTCCTGGCCGCTCCAGATGAATTTATTCAAATCATCATTTATCCCTTCAGAGTAGCTAATACTGCCGCCGGCAAAGTCATCCAGAACATTATGAATCACTTTTTCTGCTGCCGGACGAGGATTATAGCATTCCCGTCCCAGCGTCATTGCAAAAGCCAAATCCCAGTCTTTTACCGGATACTGGCAACTGATACTGTGAGTGATATCGGGATAGCGTCGAATGGGAATTTCCGGATCCACGATTTTTCGAATTTCAGGCAAAGATGTTTTGACCCAGGGCCCGAATACTACCCCACCGAACCATGGATATCTCAGATTGACATTCGTATAGAAAGCATTAAACCATTCCTTAGTAGGACGAAATGCCTGGGGAGAAACCCAGATTTTAGCTCTTGGATGATATTTGTTGAGGATATCAGCCACTTTGCTAAGCCAGGCGAAGAGAATATCAGGATGTAAGTCTCCGGGATCGCCGCCGGGAACAAAAACAACGTCAACACGTTTCATTTTTTTAAAAATGTCCTCCCTCTCCTGCAATTCCTCTCGAATGGTCTCCGGATCCGTATAGTCTTTTCCCATGTTCGGATACCAGACCCAGACGTCCATCCCGTAGGAATCGATGATTTCCGACTGTTTGATCATCATCTCGATGGGGAGAAGTTTCATGAGTGGACTTATCAGTGCATCGTCGGTTCTCGGCGGTATGATTTCGATGCTGTTGGCGCCGAAAAGGGCCAGCTCCCGAATGTATTGGTCAAACTGTGCCGGGCTCCAGGCATCATAGGCATTCGTCTTTGGCCGGTACCCGAGCTGGTGCCCGCGAATAGGGTATCGAGGACAGGTAGTAATGTCCAAATCTCCCGGAACCAAAATCGAACCGTGCTTCATACGGAGAGTTCGGAGTAATTTTCCAACGCCGTAAAGGATGCCCCGCGGATCATTGCCGGCCACGAATATCGCATTCTCCCTGATAAAAAGTCGAAATCCTTCCTTATCAAGGGTATGCCCATCTTCAAGAATATCTGAATACGGACCCGCAAGAATCTTCATTTGTGCTCTTTGCCCAACGACAATGACCGGCTGTTGATCCTTTGGCCACTCTGTTAAGGTCCTCAATTGAATACCTGTTCTTTTCCGTATCTCTTCCCGCAGTACAGTTATCGCTTTGCGCTCCAACCTTTCTAATTTTGGGGGCGCAATGATTACGCTATTCGTGAAATCATGATTTGAACCTGAGGCCAACAAACATAATGGAGATATTAGAACTAAAAATGATAGTTCGAGGATACGGCAGCTTTTGAGCGGCATATAAAGACTCCTTCAATCTTCTTATTTTATTGTGCTATCTCCCTGTCCCAAGGCGCTACGAATCGCCGTTAAATCATCCTTCAATCTTTGCTGGAACAGGGCGATATCGGAGCTGTGCATTATGATGTTGGCGCCGGCTTTTGCCCATTTAACCTGTAACTCTGCCTCTTGTGAGAAATGAATGCCCACACCTAAACCTTTTTCCCTGACCTTGGAGATGATCCCTCCGACTGCATTCTCGAATTGCGGATTGTGATACTGCTCAGGCAATCCAAGGCTTATAGACAAATCATGTGGACCTATGATAATCCCATCGAGACCGGGTTCGGCTAATATAGGTTCTAATCTTTCCAAAGCCGGGACACTCTCAATATTGATCATTAAGAAGTTATCTTTATTGTAATCTCTCAGATAGTTTTTAAGTTCGGTTGTAAGAGAATCTTTTTGTTGTAATGCTTCCCTCAATCGCTGCCCTTTCAACGGACGCAGCTTTGTAGCACCAACCAGCTCTCTGACCTGCTCCGGCGATTCGATATAAGGAGCAAGAATTCCTGATGCGCCTCCATCAAGGACTTTACGGGCCTCATTAGGATCTGGAGAAGAAATACGGACGAGCGGGGGTAATCCATACGCCTTGTAAGCATGGCACATTTGAGCAAGGACCGTTCTGTCCAAAGGAGTGTGTTCCGTATCGATAAATACAAAATCCGCCCCTGCTCTCATGACTGCCGAAGGCCATAGAGGGCAAGGGGACAGAACCGCAGTTCCATAAAGACGTTTGCCTTTCTTAAGGCGGTCCAGGAATTCTCTGGCATCCATATACTTATCCTAAATTCTAAATATCAAGCGGTTACTTCTACTCCGTTGACCACATTCTGAGGTGTACCCTCAAGGAATGAAGCTACATTATCGACGGCTATTTTCAGTAATCTTTCTCGTGCTGCGCGGGTAGCCCAGGCGATGTGAGGTGTTATGAAACAGTTTTTGGCCTTAAGAAGAGGATTGTTCTTCTCGGGCGGCTCCCCGGACAGCACATCCAATCCGGCGCCGCCAATCCTCTCATTATTGAGTGCCTGGGCTAAAGCTTGCTCATCTACTAATGGCCCGCGACTCGTGTTAATTAGAAAAGCGGTCTTTTTCATCCTCTCCAAACGCTCCTTGTTGATGATATTCTTAGTTTGAGGCGTCAGTGGGCAATGCAGACTGATAACATCACTAATCCGAAAAATGTCGTCCATCTTTACGAACTGACATTCTCCCGGGAACCCCCCCGGCATTTTTGATGGTGTGACAATATCATAAGCGATGACTTTCATGCCGAAAGCCATAGCCAGGTTTGCCACGGCCCGGCCGATTCTTCCAAACCCAATGATACCCATAGTCAATCCTGCCAATTCAATTAAAGGCATGTCCCAATAGCAGAAATCAGGGTTGGAAGTCCACCGTCCACACTTTACTGTTTCTGCATGGTGAGCAACGTGTTGAGCAAGATTCAGAAGATGAGCGAAGACCATTTGCGCCACTGACTGTGTGCCGTAGGCGGGAACGTTAGTCACTGGGATGCTTCTGGTATGGGCCGTTTCGGTATCTACTACATTATAACCAGTAGCTAATACTCCGATATATCTCAGCTTTGGAAGCTGGTTAATTACACCTGAGGATAATACGGTTTTATTTGTTAATACGATTTCAGAGTCCTGAGCGCGCGGCACGACTTCTTCAGGTGGTGTGCGGTTGTAAACTGTGCACTTACCCAGCGATTCCATGCCTTTCCAGGTCAGATCTCCCGGGTTTAGTGTATAGCCATCCAGGACAACAATCTTCTTCATCAATGTCTCCCTGTCTTTACCAAAAACTTCGTCCTTGCTTATTTGCAAAGACTTACGTACAATCAGCAACTCTTCTGAAACCACCGCAAATAATACCATAATGAGGAAGAGTTGGCCAAGATTGCATTGCTTCATTATCCTTCGATATCATTAACAAACAACCAGCCCGGAACCGGACGGAATCTTCGAATCCAAAGTCATGACCTCCGAACAAATAGTTACATAGTCGCACCACCCCTTTTTTTAGCCCAACATTCGACCCTTAACTGCGAAAGTTGGGCCAAATGTCCTATTTGAACATGCGCGAGAGAATTTTTAGAATTCGTATTTTTCCTTCGTTCTCCATCGCAGCCGAGGGTATAATTTACCATTAAAAGCAGAGCAAAACTTTTAGCGGCAATTTGGGATCAGGAAGGGAATTGAAACCATAAGACACAGGTATATCGTCTTTGGGTTAATTTTTGGATTTTTAGGTATGGGGGGCCATCAGATCTTCGGCGAGGAGGAATCGAGGAAGCCGGTGACGCCGAAGGCGTCGGCCGAAGCGAAGGCGCTGACGGAGTCCATGTACAGCATCTTGGGTATGCACAAACAAAAAGAGTTTACTTTGACAGAGCTGCAGGTGGTGAAACGTCAATAATGAACGGTTCGGAGTGAGGATGGATTTGCTCACCAGCCCGGACTTGATACGCCAGGATGTTGATCCCTTCTCCAAGATCGGTCAGGAACGTGTAATACACCGGGTATTTGAGATAATCGGCTCCTGTGACGTCAATCAAATGTACCTCATCGATCCATATTCCGCCATCCTGATAATACTCACCGGTCAGATACTCAAACCGAATCAGGATGTCCCGCCCGGAAAACGATTCAAGTGGAATCTGTATTTCCGTCCAGTGTTCCCGAGAGGTGTTAGATACGGACCATACCGGGAAAAAACTGCTTCCGTTGTCACTCGAGATAAGCACGCGAAAACCATCTTCACTCAGAAAATATTTGGCCTTGAAAGTCAACCGGGTTTCCTGCCCCAGTCGAAAAGAGCTGTTGGATGTAAGGTGATATTCCCGATTGCCGTAGCCGCCTGCCGGTTTGTAGAAACAGTTTCCAGTATTCCCCGTGGAAGATAAAGACCAATCCGCGTAATCGCTCGACGAGGTAACTTCGAATGTACTGAAATCTTCTACATCATCCTGGAAATTGGTTGTGCACTCCGCTCTGTACGCTGTCAATTCGTCGACCTGGTGAATAACAGTCCAATCATACCATTGTGTAGAAACAAGTTGTATATCATCAATCCATACTCCACCATCAGGATAATAGTTGCCAACCAGATACTCGAATCGAATCAGGATGTCCTGCCCGGAAAATACTTCAAGCGGGATTTGTATCTCCGTCCAGTTTTCCTGAGAAGAGTTCGATATGGACCACACTGAGGAAAAACTGCTTCCGTTGTCACTTGATATCCGCACGGAAAAATCATCTTCTCCGAGAACATACCTGGCCCTGAAGGTCAACCGGGTTTCCTGTTCAAGCCGAAAAGAGCTGATGGAGGTAAAATGATATTCTCGATTACCATAGCCGCCTGCCGGTTTGTAGAAACAGTTTCCGGCGTATCCTGCAGGGGACAAAGACCAATCCTTGTAATCGCTTGTCGAGGTAACCTCGAATGTGCTGAACTGCTCAGCCTCATCCTCCCATGTGCCTGACAATATATCCTGTTTCAGCACATCAATCTGCGTTGCTTCCTCGCTCCGTGTTTTGGGAAGCACCCACCGCAGTTCTATTCCGTCCGTTGTATATTCGCTGCCTAAATGAAGAGCCGTAAGCATAGGGCGGATACCGGTGAAAACGTCAGTGATTGCTTTCTCCCGGACGTTATCCAGCAGGTACCAGCCATCGTTTTGACCGGAAAATCCATAATTGATATGGAAGTAGTTATCTCCTTGCTGTTTCATGTGTCCATCGATGACGAGTGCATGGCCCGGAATACTCGCTATGCACGGCCGCCGGTCAGCCAGGTCGTTCAGTACGGAGTTCATCAACTGATCGAAATTGGAGGATTCGGTGTGAGTGATAGCTTCGTAGAAGAAATGCTTCTGAATCCCGCTCCCCAGTATTTCCGAACTGGTAGTGGAAGCCCCATTTTCATAGTCCATTTTGGCGGCAACTCCCAGTTCATACATTAATTCTGACACTGCATTCACCGCTTCTTCCGGTTCAACTCCCCATACATAATATTCATCCTGCATATGCCACCATTCATAGGGATCTGAAAATGCTGCCGTATGCGTGTTGGTTATACTACCTTCGGTGTCCTCGTAGACCATTGAGCCGGCCCCCCGATATGGCCATTCGTGATACTTCATTACCTGAGCGAAAGCCGTCGCAACACATCCCACGGGAACGCGGCCGTCATAATCAGCGGACGCATTAGGATCCAGGGGACAATATTCATTATAATGATTCGCCTGGTCCCACGAAGTTCTCAGCAGCGGACCAATAACATCACCTTCACCAGGATCACTGCTAATCATGTTGCCCATTAATTGAAGTTCGGATCGCACACTCCATTCTGAAAAAGCGGCCGTACTTGAAAATGTGGATGAGTTCCGCTGTGTATTCTTTTCGCTTTGGATGAGGAGAAGGTGGTAGAAAGCGTTATCCTCCCGATATTCCAGGTTGACGTGGCCCGAGATGCTGAAACACAAAACCGGTTTGAGCCGGCGGTCGCTGTTCATGACAATATATCCGTGTGGGCGCAAGTGTATCAGATAGAGGGGAAAGTGCGACTCTCTGAGTTGAAGCGGCTCAATGCTGCTGATTTCCAGGGGAAAAAGCTGTTTCTCCTGATAACGCATTGCGAGAGGATTCTTCCTCAACCACTTGCTTGCATAAGTCCGCACTTCCTTTTCCGATACATTTTGAGCTTGCACGCAAGCTGTGCAGGTCAGACAGAGGATCCAAATCACTTTTTTCATGATAGTATAACCTGTTCACCCTCGTAATACATTCAACTGGAATTTCGTATACAAGCTGCCTGGCACTATCACCGAGCCTTCCAATAGACTATTCTACCATATTCACACAAAAATCCTTACACTTTATTCAATAACAGAATTCCCGGAGATTTTAGGGACTGATCCCACCAGCCTTTCGGCGCACTTACCCAAGCACGAAGCTCCCCCAAAATGGCCCCATTTTCGTCAGTTGACCAATACAACCTTTCTACAACCTGACAATCCGTTTTCCACCGATTTAAAAAAATGGGCAGTCTATACCCTGACTTTTTATTCTCCCCATATTCGTTGAAATACGTGACAAACAGGCTCATGTATACTAAGCTAAAGCTTAAGAATGCCGAACGAACCATTTTCGATGCATCTATATCGAAAATCCTGTGAAGCGTTTCCCGGATTGAAAGGAGAAAAAATGACGTTAAAAGTCATTAACTGGGTATTTCTGGCAATTGCAGCAATAGCCGTGGCGGCGGGAGGGGGTCTGATCCTGACACTGAATCAAAAAGTTGACATGACAGGCGGCAGGTACATCGTATATAAGATCGATAACAGCGAACTGGAACCGGAAGAACTCGATACTATTACAAGAAAGACCGTCGAAGTACTAAAGAAACGAGTCGACGGCAAAAACGTATTGAAACTGGCCTGGATACCCAGAAGTGACAGCATCTTTGAAGTCCGGATTCCATTACCTGATGAAAGTGTCAAACGCAAATATGAAGCTTACAAACAAGCCGTAACACAGCTTGAAATGCAAAATGTCGATCCGGGCGATGCGATGTGGTATCACATTCTGGAGGAAATTCCCGAAGAAATAAAAAAGGACCGGGCGAAGCATGACGCCGTGAAGAAGTACTTCAAAGCTCTTGATAAATATATTGCCTACCTGGGCATATATGACCCGGTTAAGAACAACTTCGATCCCGATTATATTAAACATAAGATAACGCAGGCCAGTTATCTTGATTTCAGGATACTTCCGACACTGGAACATCCCGACACCGGTAAAATTGAAGTAGAAAAATACGTCGAACTGCTCGAAACCAAAGGCCCCCGTGAGACATCCGATGAAAATTTTGTGTGGTGTGAAATCAAAAGTAATAACCAATGGAACGTCATACATTCCATTATTGGATCTTATGACGACAAACACTATGTGCTGGCGAGCAACAATCCTGATGAATGCATGTTGAGCGGTCCGAGAGCCAACTGGAAAATAGATCGGGTATCAAAATCCTACGACCAGATGGGGCGTCCGGCGGTGGCTTTCATGCTCGATAAAAACGGCGGCGAGCTGCTGGGTGCTTTGACAGAAAAAAATATAGATCGTCCACTTTGCATCCTTCTCGATAATATTGCCCTGAGCGCACCTTTCGTAGAAAGCCGTGTTGGCAGAAACGGTATGATAGTCGGCTCACTCTCAACAGAGGAAGTCGACCGGATCGTGGATTATCTCGAGGCCGGCGCTCTTTCGGTGACAATAGTCAAGAGACCGTTTTCAGAAGGTCTCATCAACCCGGATATAAAACAGAAACCAGGAGGTTAACTATGAAGCGGATGATTCGAAATTTACTGATTATTACCGTTGCCCTTTGTGTCGCTGAGGCCTTTGGCATCGAAGGCGTCGAAATTGTACCGGATGTCGTGTATGGGCATAAGCACGGCATGGCCCTGACGTTCGATGTTTACAAGCCGAAACAAGCAGCTAACGGAACGGGCATTCTGTTTATGGTCAGTGGCGGCTGGTATTCCCGCTGGCGTCCGCCGGAGCAAAACATCGGATGGTTCAAGCCGATGCTCGACAAAGGTTTTACCGTATTCGCCGTACGTCACGGCAGCAGCCCCAAGTACGTTATTCCGGAGATTATCGAAGACGTACGCCGCAGCGTGTGTTTCATCCGCCTGCGGGCAAAGGATTACGGCATTGATCCCGAACGTCTGGGCGTTGCCGGCGCCAGTGCCGGCGGGCACCTGTCTTTGATGCTGGGCACCGCATCCGACAAAGGCGATCCAAATGCGAAGGACGAAGTTCTTCGGATTACCGATCGAGTCGCCGCCGTGGTGGCTTACTTCCCCCCTACCGATCTACGCGCATGGGTCAACAAAGTACCAGATTACCCGGCTCTGAACTTCGAAGAGGCCAAAGCGGCGGACTGCTCGCCCATTCTGCACGTTTCCGAAGACGATCCCCCTACGCTGCTCATTCACGGCGACAAAGATGAGCTGGTGCCGATAGATCACAGCGAGAAAATCCTCGCCGAATTCGAGAAAAACAAAGTGACAAGTGAATTATTGGTGATAAAAGGCGCCGGGCACGGATTCCGAGACGAAGACGGCAAGCGCGCCTCCGATGCCATGGTGGCCTGGTTCGAAGAGCATCTGCTGGAACATTAAATCGAGACGGCCGTAAAATGGGCGGTCTGTATAACTCTACCCACACCGGCTATTTGACAGCGTCACTTTCTATAGTTCTTCCAAAGGACATAAAGATGAAAAGTCGTAAGAAGATTCTTCTTGCCATTCTCATCGCTTTGGCAGTTAGCTTAGCGTTACCTGTGGCCTATTCCCCATGGACACCGGTTACGTTTTTCATAATGGCCCGCCGGGCAAACCAGTTGCGCGTGGAACTGCTGTGCAAGACGGACTTTCATGCCTTGTTAGCTGCCTGCAGAGAACTTTCGAAGCGGGCCGCTGAAGGAGATATAAAGCCTGGCACATATGATGTGCGTGGCGGCTCCCGTGCCCCCGAGGCATCACGCTTTCCGCAAGCGATTTTGGATCTTTCGCCAAGTTACGTCTATATAGACGAGAATAACAGCGGACGCGTAATGCTGGAAATGATCGGAGGATTGGGCCATTTTGGAGTGCGCGGATATACCGAGAATTATAAGAAGGCTTCCGGTGAAAAATATGGCGACAAAGAGCTCATTCCCGGTCTGTGGTATTATGATGACAACTACGTAGGGCTTGCTGTGTAGAATTTAAGTTTAGTATTTACAATGCGATACATGTGACTTATAGTATGGCAAGTGAAAGGGAATCATAGAAAAACACC
>Ga0209121_10003375_pt1 | contig 15537 bp, 13 predicted proteins | sample Cruoilmetagenom3_FD_187292 | JGI IMG/M metagenome (GOLD analysis project Ga0209121, IMG submission 187292) | Oil polluted marine microbial communities from Coal Oil Point, Santa Barbara, California, USA - Sample 3 (SPAdes) (version 2) | ecosystem: Environmental > Aquatic > Marine > Oil seeps ...
GGGATAGACGAGGGATTGGCTTCCTTTGCCTATGCGGCTGACTTTCTTATCTACGACGCCACATATACTCCCGAAGAATACAACTCAGGAAAGAGAGGTTGGGGTCACAGCACCTGGCTTGAGGGAGTGAAACTTGCAAGGAAAGCAAAGGTCAGAGAGCTCTGTCTTTCCCATTTTAATCCGAACTATTCCGACAATAAGATTGACAGAATAATCTCTCTTGCCCGGAAAGAATTTAACAGTACAGAAGGAGCAATGGAAGGATTGAAAAAGATATTCCGTTCGGAGTAATATATCATCGAAGTAGAGTAGATGAATAATCTTATTTCTTTTCAAAACAGTCATTACCTGGAAATTTTTATCGTTAATTTTATGAAGGCATATTTTATGACTTAATTATTTCTTTAATACTCCATTATCAGAGAAGGGAAAAAATTGAAAAAGCAGCAGAATGGCAAAAGAAGGATTTTTTTAGCCATTCTAATCTTAATTTTCGTCTTAATGTTCGGTGTGGCTGGATTCAAGTTACTTGGGGGAAAAGAGTGGTCTTTTCTTGACAGCCTTTATATGACTGTTATTACACTTTCTACTGTGGGATATAGAGAAGTTGTTGATCCCACGGGAAACCCGTCTATTCGAATTTTTACCGTGGTCTTCATCTTGTTATGTCTGGGAACGATTGCTTTTGCAGTTTCTTCGATAACCGCCTTCATCGTAGAAGGCGAGTTAAAAAATGTCTTGTGGAGAAGAAAAATGGAAAAAATAATATCAAAGCTTGACAAACATTATATAGTCTGTGGATCAGATGAGACAGCACAGACAATCGTACAAGAGCTGATTCTTACCCATAAAAAATTTGTAGCAATTGATCCTCTGAAACAAGGTGTCGATAAACTATCTGCTCTTGGAGATGTCCTTTTTATCCAGGGTGATCCAACAGATGATCAAATCCTTATTTCAGCAGGAATAAAAAAAGCCAAAGGAATATTGCTTTCTCTTCCTACAGATGAGGAAAATCTTTTCCTGACTTTGAGTGCCCGAAGCCTTAATCCCGATATCAGGATCGTAACCAAAGGAATCTACGTGAAGTCTTACGATAAGATGATTAAGGCAGGGGCTAATTCAGTCATCAATCCTCCCTACATCGGTGGAATGAGAATGGTTTCCGAAATGGTCCGGCCTACTGTAGTAACTTTTCTCGATATGATGCTAAGGGAACGCGAAAAGGTTCTGCGCTTCGAGGAAGTTCCAGTTAGAAAGACATCCTCATTGGTAGGGAAAAGTGTCGGTGAATCGAATATAAGGAAAAATATGGGTGCTCTTTTGGTTGCTATAAAGAACGCCGATACAAGGGAATATCACTTTAATCCTTCTGCAGAAACCGTCATTCAGGAAAAAGACATCCTTATTCTTATTGCAAGCCCGGAAATGGTTAAAAAGGTCGAAAAAATTGCTGGATCTAAGGATTAAGTTTCAAGCTTCCGTTTTCCATAAGGTATGTTTTATGACAGAATCGTGCCACCTTCTCATTATGGGTGACAATTATAGAAGACAAACCCCTTTTCTGGTGCATATGCTTGATAAGTTCCAGAATACCATGTCCTGTCTTCCAATCAAGATTTCCCGTAGGTTCATCAGCTAACAATAACTTAGGTTCATTGACCAGGGCTCTGGCTATGGCTACGCGCTGCTGCTCCCCTCCAGAAATTCGACTTGGTCTGAGTGATACTTTATCCTCCAGGAAAACTTCACCAAGAAGTTTAAAAGCTCTCTCATGAGCCTCTTTTTCCTCTACTCCTCCAATCAATAATGGAAAAGCCACATTCTCTAAGGCCGTAAACTCAGGCAAAAGATGATAAAATTGAAAAATAAAACCGATTTTTCTGTTTCTTATTGCTGCCTTCTCCTTTTCTCCCTTAGATAAAACATCTTCTCTTTCTAAAAAAATCCTCCCTTGAGTCGGTCTATCGAGAATTCCAAACAAATTCAGGAGAGTTGTTTTACCCACTCCAGAGACTCCCATTATGGCAACAAGATCTCCTTCCTCTAATTCAAAATTGAGGCCTTCAAAAACGCAAAGATTTCCTTTTGGCAAAGGATATTCTTTGCTTAAGTTTTCAGTTTTAAGAATGCTATTCATATTTCAAAGCAATAACAGGGTCCACTTTCGATGCCCTGTGCGAAGGAAAAATTGTTGATAGAAAACATATTAAAAAAGTAACTCCGATAATTATAACCAAATCTGGAACTCTTATATAAAAAGGAACATAGGAGATCTGATAAATATCTACAGGAACTTTTATTAGCTCGAAGGTATTTGCCAGCCAGCACCACCCAAGCCCGAGGATCGTACCCACCAGAGTCCCGATTATTGCTATCAGAGTTCCTTGAAAGAAAAATATTTGCCTTATGCTTCGTGAAGATGCTCCCATTGCTATCAGTACACCTATATCTCTTGTCTTTTCCATAACCATTAATATCAAAGTTGCTATTATGTTAAGAGCTGCGACAACGACAATGAGTGTTATCGTCAAAAACAGGAGTTTTTTCTCCAACTTTAAGGCAGAAAAGAGGGGTTTATTCATTTCCATCCAAGTGGTCACAAAAATTCCAGCAGGCAAAGTCTTCTTGATTTCTACTGCAATTTCTGGAGCACTAAAAATGTCTTCAATCTTCACCTGTAACAAGGTTACATCGTCTTCAAGATGAAACAGTCTTTGAGCAGATCCTAAAGATAATAGTACTGTGGATGAATCAAACTCGTACAATCCACTTCGAAATACCCCTGCCACAACAAATCTTTTTCTTGTTGGAATAGGGCCTATAGGCGATAGCCTTGAAGACGGAGTGAGAACAGTTACAACATCTCCAAGTCCAGCTCCAATAGTGAATGCCAAATCATGACCTAACAAAATTTCCTCTCTTTCAGCTTTACAAGATGGGAGGTTTCCACTCTCCAATTTACTTAGCCATTTCGCTGATTTTTTTTCCAAATCAAAATCGAGACCCCGAAGCATTACTCCTGAAGTCTTATAAGGACCACTTATAAGAACGGTGTCATAAACAACAGGAGAAACCAGTCTTACTTCTTTGATTTTTTCAATCTGAGCCATGAGCTGTTTATAATCCTTCATCCCCTCTCTTGGAACTCCATAAACCATCACATGAGATGTAGCACCGAGTATTTTATCCTGAACATCGCTTTGAAACCCGGTGATAAGAGCGATAGCAATAATGAGTGCCATTACTCCGATTGTAATGCCCAGAATAGATATTAATGTGATAACAGAAATAAAAGCCTGTTTCCTCTTAGCAGTCAGGTATCGCCTGGCAATAAACAGTTCATATTTCATTTATCTTCTATCTTAGGACGAAGAAGGGGGAATAGGATTACCTCTCTTATAGATTGCCGATTGGCGAAAATCATTACCAAACGATCAATGCCAATCCCATCTCCACCTGTAGGTGGGAGTCCATATTCTAAGGTCCTTATATAATCCATATCTATTGGGTGTGATTCTTCATCCCCCTGCTTTTTCTGTTTTACCTGTTGCTCAAATCTCTTCCTCTGTTCATCTGGATCTGTCAATTCACTGAAGCCATTTGCGATTTCCATTCCTCCCATAACAAGTTCAAAACGTTCTGCTTCATCTGGGTTATCCAGAGATGCCTTAGCCAGAGGAGATATTTCTTTAGGAGGATTAATCACAAATGTTGGCTGGATCAGATTGTGCTTAACATATTTATCAAAAATAACATCAAGTGCTTTTCCATAAGTCTGTGGCATTTTTTCAGGAGACAATGTCGCAGCAAATTTTACGACTTCTTTTCTGTTATCGAGTCGCCGCGGAGAGAGTCCACTATAATAGGTTATGGCTTCTATAAACTTTATTTTTTCCCAGGGCCTCTTTAAAGAAATTTTATGTTCTCCATAGGGAATTTCACCTGTTCCAAGAAGCGTAAGGCTTAATCGATTAATCAATTCTTCAGTTAACTTCATCATGTAATCATAATCCCTGTAGGCTTCATAAAATTCCAGCATTGTAAATTCGGGATTATGCTCGGAAGAAATGCCTTCGTTCCTGAAATTTCTGTTCATTTCATAGACCTTCTCAAATCCTCCGACAACCAATCTTTTTAAATAAAGTTCAGGAGCAATTCTTAAATAAAGCTCAATACCCAATGCATTATGGAATGTTTTAAACGGCTTTGCCAGAGCCCCTCCGGGTATAGCATGCATCATGGGAGTCTCTACTTCAATATATCCCCTTTCATCAAAAAATTTTCTTGTTTGCGAAATCAAATCACTTCTTAGTCTAAAAACTTCTCCTTCATCAGGATTCATTATAAAATCCAAATGTCTTTTTCTGTAACGAATCTCTGTATCCTGAAGTCCATGCCATTTTTCAGGAAGAGGATGAAGACATTTAGCCAAAAATGTAAAAGAATCCACGAAAACAGTCAGTTCTCCTGTTCTGGTTTTAAACAAAATTCCCTTGACTAAAATGAAGTCCCCTATATCCATAAGCGAAAAAAAACTATATTTTTTCTTTCCAATCTTGTTTTCTCTCAGGTAGACCTGCAGTTTTCTTTGACAATCTGTTATATGAAAAAAGCTGGCACGACCCATCTTGCGAATGGAAATTATTCGGCCAGGAACGATTACTTTAACCTCTTTTTTTTCTAATTCTTCCCTGGAAAAAGAATAATACTCATTTACAACATCGGCTACAGAATGGCTTCGTTCCACTCTATGTGGAAAAAGATCGACACCTTCTTCAGCAAGCTTTTTCATCTTTATTTCACGAGCTATATCCTGATCGCTTTTTTTTGAATCTGTCAGTGGATTATTTGTTGACCTGTTTTGTGAAACTTTTTTTTCAGCCATTTTTTTCTTCCTTCAGCGATTTTTTTATTTCATTCAATTTTTTTTTCACAGCATCTAAAATTCCATTAACGAATCCCGCAGCCTGATCATCGCTATATTTTTTAGCGATTTCAATTGCTTCGTTAATCACAATTGCGGGTGCAAGACTTTCTTCATACAAGAGTTCGAATACAGCCATACGTAATATATTACGATCAATTATTGCCATTCGGGAGATACGCCAATGTTTCGAAACAGATTGTATTATGCTATCGATCTTCTCCTGATTAGAAGTTATCCCATTAACCAACCATCTACTGTATTCCTCTACCTCCTTAGATATCTTTCTGCTCTTCCAATACCCGTCTGATATTTTTTCAGGCCTGGAATAGTTAAATTCCAATTGAAAAAGAATCCGTAAAGTGCTTTCTCGGGCTTTCCTTCTCTTGCCCATCAAGAGAATTCCACTCAACCAAGCTCGGACTTTTTTATCAAGTTTACAGTCTCTACAAGACTAAAAGCAGAATCATAGCCTTTATTGCCAGCCTTTGTACCTGCTCGTTCGATTCCTTGTTCTATAGTATCGACCGTCAGTATTCCGAAAGAAACAGGAACATCCCCTTCCATAGCAATTTGTGCTAAACCTTTTGTGACTTCTGCGCTTAAAAAATCGAAATGAGGAGTATCACCTCTAATAAGAGCACCCAGACATAGAATCCCATCTGCTTTTCTCTTCAGGGCTATTCTTTTTGTAATAATAGGAATTTCAAAAGCTCCTGGAACTTTATAAATAGATATATCCTTCTCATCTGCTCCTAATTTGTTCAGTGCGTCGAGTGCCCCTTCTAAAAGCCTATCTGAAACAAATTCGTTAAACTTACTCACAACAATTGCAATTTTTAACCCTTTTGCCTGTAGTTTACCCTGATAAGTTTCCATTTTCTTCTCCCTTTATTTCTTTTAAAAAGCTGCCTTCCTAAAAAAGCCAAAAAATTATAAAATAATCACTTCTTTCTTAAGCCCTAATTTTTATTATATTCTTTAATATCTCTGGTACTTACAAATATATTTAATCTATTCTTTTTTCAAATATACGATATTTCTTATAGAGTTTCCCGCCGATTGATTCTGTAAACCTATTAATCGCATCATTATCTTCTAACTGCCAAGAGGTTTCACTCCACTCGTATCCTTTTTTTATTGCGTTTTTTTGAAGCTCTGAAAATAAAAGATAGCTTAATCCTATCTGTCTGTACTCCCTTATAATTCCAAACACCATTGTCCTCATCCCCTTTATCTTTTTTTTATAATAAAGAAACTGCAGAATTCTTAGGGGAGTAAGTCTTCCGTTTATTTTTTTTATCACTTCATTATAATCAGGAAAACCAAAAGCAAAACCTACGGGTTTCCCTTTATCTTCAGCCATGATTACAATATCCGGATCTGCAACCTGTTTTAGCTTCTTTATCATATGATTCATTTCATTTTCTGTCCAGGGAACAAATCCCCAATTATTTTCCCAGCCGTTATTATATACATACTTAATTTTCTCTGCTTCTTCATCAATATTTTTCATGTCCACAGTCCTAACAGTAATAGATGTCTTTTCTTTTACCTTATTAATAACCTCCTTAAGCCTCTTATCAATCTTATGATCCGCCCTCATATAAAAAGCATATAAGTCCTTTGCTTTTGCCAGTCCGCATTTTTCCATCAATTCTAAATAATAGGGAGGATTATAAGGCATCATAATAACAGGAGGTGAGTCGAAACTATCGAGAAGAAAAGCACATTCATCATTCATCGAAATGTTCATTGGACCTCTGAGAATCTCCATCCCTCTTTCTCTTCCCCAAAGGGCAACCTTATCCAGTAGACTGCGGGCTGTTTCCAGGTCCTCAAAACTCTCATACAGGCCAAAGAATATAACTTTCTCATCGTGAAATTTATTATGATTTTTATCAAGAATGGCTGCAATTCTCCCCGTAATTTTTCCGTCTTTAAAAGCTAAAAATAGCTCCATTTCTGAATGCTCAAAAAAGGGATTCTTTTTCTTGTCTATTTTTTCCTGAAAATCTACAAGCAGCGGAGGAACCCAATTTGGATCATCCTTATAAACTTCCCATGGAAACAAAATAAATCTATGAATATCTTTCTTTGTCTCGACTTTTTTTATATTAATGTTGGCCACTCTTTATTCCTCCTGAGCTAAATTATTTTATCAAATAAAATTTATTTTTGCACGGATAAAGTAAACAACAAATATCATTTTGAGAAGAGCGAATGTAAAAAAGGGAACAAAATATTTGCTCATACGCCCCCTTTTATGATAAAAATTTAATTATTAAGCGAGAAATGTTAAAAGTTAAAAATGAGGAGTAATAGATGAAAAAATTAACTAATTTTAAAGAAGTCCCTTCTGATAAACTAACATGGAAATTTGATACAAAAAAAATTCCTTATAATCACAGTAATGAATGTAAAATATGCGAAGGAATTATCGGCCAAGATAGAGCTCTCAAAGCCATTAAGACAGGATTAGAGATTAAAAGCCATGGCTATAATATATTCATAGCAGGAATGGTTGGCACAGGTCGAACCACAACAATCAAACAACTCCTCGATAAATTAAAGAAGGGAGAAAAAACTCCTGATGATCTTCTTTATGTGAATAATTTTAAGAAGCCCGATGAACCTTCATTAATAGATCTTCCTGCAGGAAGAGGCAAGCTCTTCAGGCAATCCATGGAACGAATGATAGAAATGCTTAAGACTAATATTCCTAATTTATTAAAGAATAAATACTACACTGATAAAAGAGATAATATCATTGATTCTCAACAGAAAAAGCAAAAAGAAATTTTAAAGAACTTTGAGGAAGAAGTAACCAATCAGGGCTTCTCTTTAATCCAGGTCCAGATGGGGCCTTTTGTAAAACCTGACTTAGCTCCCGTAATCGATGGTAAACGTATTTCATTTGATAAATTAGAAGACTTAGTTAGAGAAAATAAGTTTCAAAAAAAATCCCTGAATGAACTAAAAAAAAGGTATGAAAAATTAACAGATAAACTTGAAGAAATCTCTAAACAAATCAAAGAAACGGAAGAAAACCTCCAACAGCTTCTCAAAGAATGGGATGAACAATCTATAACTCCTATCATAAAAGGAGCAATTTCAGATATAAAAACTAAATTTCCTCATGCCAAAACTATTGAGTATTTAAGCGATGTGGAGCAAGATCTCATCCGCAATATAGACATTTTTAAAGAACAAAAAAAAGGAGTAAAGCAAAAACTGGAATCAGATTTGTTCCAGAAATACAGAATAAATCTACTCATAGACAACTCCGATTTAAAAGGTGCGCCCGTCATTATCGAAATAAACCCGAACTACCATAGCCTTTTCGGATCAATTGAAGCCGAAATGAATCGAGCCGGGATACTCCGGACAGACTTTACCAAAATAAAAGCTGGTTCTTTCCTAAAGGCAAACGGCGGATACCTGGTTATGAACGCTCTGGATGCTCTTGTGGAACAAGGAGTATGGCCTACACTCAAGAGAGCCTTGAAAAATCAAATCCTTGAGATCCAGAACTACCCTCCATTCTATTTTATCACCACAAAAGCCTTGAAACCTCAACCGATTAAAATAAACGTCAAAGTAGTAATGATTGGTGAAGCTCATATCTATGATATTCTCTATTACCTGGACGAGGATTTTAAGAAAATCTTCAAAATTAAAGCAGAATTTGACTCAGAGACCACAAAAGATGAGAAAACTATTTTAAGCTATGTTCCTTTCATAAAAAAAATCACTGATGAAGACAAACTGTCTCCTTTTGACAGAAATGGGATAGTGGCTCTTATTGAATACGGGACAAGGTTAGCAGGAAGACAAAAGAAACTATCGACAAGGTTCCATAATATTGCTGATGTCATAAGAGAAGCCAGCTATTGGGCTCAAAAAGATAATAAAAAGCTGGTAGGTCGTAAGCATGTCGAAAAAGCTGTAGAAGAGCGCTTTGAACGAGTAAGCCTTATTGATGATAAAATACAGGAGATGATTGAAGAAGGAAGCCTCATGATAGATACGAAAGGAAGTGTTGTAGGTCAGGTAAATGGACTTTCCATTTTTCTTATAGGAGGTTTTGCCTTCGGAAAGCCTACCAGAATAACGGCTGCCACAGCGGTTGGGAGAGCAGGCGTCATAAACATCGAGAGAGAGGCGGATCTAAGCGGACGCACTCATAACAAAGGCGTTCTCATATTAGGAGGATATCTCCGAGAAAAATATGCAAAAAATAAACCCTTCTCTCTTTCTGCAAGCATCGCTTTTGAACAATCCTATTCTGGAGTGGACGGGGACAGTGCCTCTTCCACTGAAGTTTATGCTATTCTTTCAAGCCTTTCTGATCTACCCTTGAGACAGGATATTGCTGTAACGGGCTCCCTCAATCAGAAGGGGGAAATACAACCAATCGGTGGAGTCAACGAGAAAATCGAAGGGTTTTTTGATGTGTGCAAGGCTAAAGGCCTGACTGGTACACATGGAGTAATCATTCCTCATCAGAATATCCAAAATCTAATGCTAAGAAAAGATGTCGTCGAAGCTGTTAATGAGGGAAAATTTCATGTTTACCCTGTGAAAAAGATCGATGAGGGTATCGAGATTCTTACAGGTGTTAAGTCTGGAGAAAGAAAGGAAGATGGGAATTTCGAAGAAGGCACAGTAAATTATCTTGTGGATAATGAATTAGAAAGGCTGGCAAAGAGCTGGAAAACATTTGCGGTGTCTGAAGAAAAAGAAGAGAAAGAGTAAGTTATTGTACTTAAGAAATTAATTCAGTCCAACCTGCTTTTTCAACATTAAGAGCTCTTTTTTAGTAAGATGGCGCCACTGCCCTTTTTTTAACTTGCCCTGATCTAATCCTGCAAATTTTACTCGTTTAAGCTTTAAAACTCTGTGGCCTATATATTCAAAAAGCCTTTTGATTTCTCTCTTTCTACCTTCATAGATTTCAATCCTGAAGCAAGATTCTTTACTGCCAGAATAAATTCGAGAGATTTTTGTGGGAGCCGTTTTCCCGTTATCAAGGTATACACCTTTTTCGAGAGTCGACAGCTCGGAATCACGTGGATTCCCATTTACTTTTGCAAGGTAAACTTTTTTTATCTTATACCTTGGATGCATCAAACGATAAGCCAGCTCTCCATCGTTTGTTAAGAGTAATAGTCCTTCAGTATCATAATCCAGCCTTCCCACTGGAAAAACTCTTTTCTCCAGATGGGAAAGAAAATTCATTATAGTCGGCCTCTTGAAAGGATCTTTAAGAGTTACAAGATAGCCTGAAGGCTTGTTAAGCAGCAGGTAAATTAAATTTCTATCCTTTTTTACTTCTTTCCCATTAACTTCTATCGTGTCTTTATCGTCATCAATTTTTATTCCAAGAGTATTAACTACCCTGCCATTTATTTTGATCCTGCCGTTTTCAATCATTTTGTCCGCTTCTCTTCTTGAAGAAACTCCTGACTGCGATAGAAATTTATTCAACCTTACTTTCATTTATAGATCGCCATTTTTAAATCATGGGAGAATGATAAGAACTAAAGATAAATATTAAATCCCCCAACTATACTAAAATCACCTAAGCTCAATTCTCTGTTCTCAATATCAACTTTTGTATGATGATATTTCCCTTCCGCAAGAAGAGAAAACCTATCCCCTAAAAATAATTCCATTCCAAGGCCAAAATTATATCCATCATCAGTATCTTTATCAATATCATGAATATCGGCTGTATAATATCCATAGCCAACAGTCAAGTAAGTATTAAAATTAACAATAGAGAAAAAATCGTATTTCAAGTTCATGCCGATATAATTATAATCAATCTCTCTTTCTCCCCACTCTAAATCTTCGGTAACTAAGTTATGAGCAGCCTGAAAATAATTTGCTTCAACAGTAATATTCATGAATCTTATACCCGCACGAGCCCCATAGAGAAAAGAAGTGTCTGTACTAAATTCAATATCTTTAATGCTGGGTTTCTGCATAGAAGAGCCTATCTGGATTCCGAGATAAAATCCGTCCTTACCGTATACATCAGAAAAAAATAATAAAGGAAAAATAAATACAAGCATTAAAATCGACTTTTTTTTCATAAGGTTCTCCGTTTAAAAGAAAGGTTAAATTGACACAATGTCAAATTGTTGTATTGGCAGTCAAAATTTGATTCATAAATGTCCTTCTTTTTTGTTATTCATCCTTTTTGTATCTTAAGTAATAGTCTATTTTAAATAAATCCAGGGAACTGAACCTCTGAATCACCTCTTTTATTCTGGGCTAATATTATAATTCTTCCTTTAATTAAATACCAAAACCCGATAAATATAGCAAATTTCTTGACTTTAAATTATGCAAAATGATTAAAATACAACATTAAAGAAAACCTTTTCTTTCCTCTTTCGTATGAAATAATGTAAAATTATCAAGGTAAAAATAAATAAAGATGGCAAGAATCCGTGTTGGCGAATCGTTTTCCATGGCAATAGGATCTCTCTGGGCAAATAAACTTAGAACGTTTCTAACTCTTCTTGGCGTTATCATTGGTGTTTTGACTGTCATTGCAGTCGTATCCATAATTCAGGGGCTAAATAATTATGTCTATACAAAAATGGCTTTTTTTGGAGCCAATGATTTTTCTGTATCTAAATTTTCTCTCATGACTACTTCCCTGAAGGATTTTAAAGAGCAATTGAAGCGAAAAAATATAACTACCGATGATATGAGGCTTCTTCGGAAACAATGTAAAACCTGCGAAATGATTGGAGCTTCTATAAGCACAAACCGCACGGTCAAATTCAGAAGTCAATCCCTTAAAAACGTAGAAATTAGAGGAATAACTCATGTCGATCACATGATCGGTTCTGTACTGGAGTTAGAAAGAGGACGTCATATCCAAAAAGAAGATGAAAAGCGTTCCCGCTTCGCTTGTATCATCGGAGCAGATATTGTAGATAAGTTGTTTCCTTATTTAGATCCAATGGGAAAATGGATCAAGATTGGCCAGCATCATTTCTTAGTTGTAGGAACGGGAAAGAAAAAAGGTAAACTCCTTGGTATGAGTCAAGACAATTATGTACGTATTCCTATAACAACTTTCCAGAAAATTTACGGTTCAAGGAGAAGCATAAGCATAAACATCCATACAAGCTCTCAAGAACAGATGGCATTAACACAAGAAGAGGTGAGAACGATTTTACGTTCAAGGCGTCATCTTACATTCAATAAGCCTGATGATTTCGCTTTTCAAACTTCTGATAGTTTTATCCAATTTTACAAGACAGCAACAACAGGCATTTACTTCGCAATGATTGTTATCTCTTCAATTGCTCTCATAGTCGGGGGAATTGTGATTATGAACATAATGCTTGTAGCAGTGACAGAAAGGACAAAAGAAATTGGGGTGCGCATGGCTGTGGGGGCGAGACGCAAAGATATATTATTCCAATTTTTGCTCGAATCTGCCTCTCTCTCTGTCTGCGGAGGTATTATCGGGATTGCATTAGGATTCATTTTAGCAAAAATCGTCACAGCCGTATCCTCCATGCCCTCAAGCATAGAACCGGTTTCTATCATTGTCGCTCTCTTTGTTTCTGTATCAGTTGGCATCTTTTTTGGTCTATATCCTGCAAGTAAAGCCTCTAAACTCAATCCTATAGAAGCTCTAAGGTCAGAACAATGAAATTAGGAATTCTAAAAGAAATTTACCGAATGGCTTTTGATTCAATTAAATCCCATAAGCTTCGCTCTTTTCTAACGCTTCTCGGTATCGTCATAGGTGTTATGACCGTTATAGCAATGGTTTCAGTCGTACAGGGTCTAAACCGATCTTTCCTAAGCCAATTAGAATCTGTGGGCTCAGACATAATTATTGTAGAGAAATACGAACTTGGTATCCAGGTGGGAAAGCGTTCTGAAGAAGAAAGACAAAGAAAAGACCTCACCTTTGAAGATGCTGTTGCGATAGAGAAAGAATGTTCTCTGGTCAAAGCCGTGGCTGTGGATCTCACCGCAGATATATTTGAGAATATAACGATTAAATATCAGAATATTAAAGTTCAGGATGCAATAGTTTTGGGCATGAATGGGAAATGGCCTCAGGTTCTCTCTGTTTATCTCCCTAAGGAAGGAAGATTTTTAACAGAGTCCGATATAATGCACCGTACTAAAGTCTGTGTTCTCGGGGCAGATCTTGAAGAAACTCTATTCCCTCATACTCATGCCATCGGAAAAAAAATAAGAATCGGTCCAGAAAAATTCACGGTTGTGGGTGTCCTTAAGAGAAGAGGTTCTATTTTCGGACAGGGCCAGGATAATCTGGTAGGTATTCCTATTACAACTCTCATGAAATATTTCCCTTATGATCTTGAAAATATTGAGATTACACTCACGCCTAATAAACACGGTTACATTCCGGAAACTATAGATCAGGTTACTAATGTCCTTCGGAAACGAAGAAAAGTCGGCTTTGGCAAACCTAATGACTTTGTTGTTTATACTCAGGACACCATAATCGATCTCTATAACCAGATTACAGGAGCTGCTTATCTTGTCATGATCGTTATTTCTTCTATCGGCCTTCTCGTGGGCGGAATTGGTGTCATGAATATCATGCTTGTTACTGTCAAAGAGAGAACCAGAGAAATTGGGATACGCAAAGCCCTCGGCGCTAGGCCTTCAGATATCCTCAAACAATTTTTGATCGAAGCCATTTTTCTGACTGGAACAGGAGGAATACTTGGTATCATCATGGGTTTCGCAATAGCCCTAATTGTAAGAGTTGCCACACCTCTTCCCGCTTCAGTCACAACCTGGTCAGTTTTCCTGGGATTTTTTGTTTCTGTTTCTATTGGTCTTTTCTTTGGTCTTTTACCTGCCCAGAAAGCCGCTAAAATGGACCCTATTGTTTCGTTAAGATACGAGTAATATACCCACACGCCTTATCCAAGGCTTGTTCAGTATTTTGTGCCTTTTCTCCTGCAATTTCAACCAGTGAGGGACTTCCTCCTCCTTTCCCTTTGATGCATGGAGAAACTTCAGAAATAAGCTTCCGCATATCAAGATCGATTGTCTCAGAGCGAGCTAAAACCAAATGAACCTTCTTCTCTGTCTTTAAACCATATAAAACGATATATTCTCCCTTCTTTATGATATTAAGCGCCAGAAAGCGCACTTCCTCAGGAGTTTTCTCTGTAAAAACATCTTTTATAATTCTTCCTGTTGCATTTCGGATTGTATCTTGAGCCTCATATTGGATAATCCTCTGCATCATCTTCTTGTTTTTCTTCTTTTGAGTTTTCAAATCTGAATACAATTTTTCTGTCGAAGAGACAATTTCCTCTTCTCCAACTGAGAAGCTTACGCAAAGTTTATTTATAATCCTGTTCTTCAGCGAATAGTCTCGAAGGGCCCTCCTGCCACAGAGAAATCCAAACTTTATGTTATCCCGGATTCTTTCCTTTTTTGTAATTTTTATCAATCCAATCTCACCCGTCCGAAAAGGATGAGTACCTCCGCAGGCTGAGTAATCAAAATTATCTATTTCTACCACACGAATAAGACCTTTCTTAGTTGGTGGCTTTCTGAATGGTATACTTTTAATTCTTTCTTCCTTTACAAAGTAGGTCTTTATTTTCCTATCCTGAAATACAATCGTATTTGCCAGCTTTTCTACATTCTCCACATCTTCATCTTCTATTTCTCTCAAATGTATCTCAACAGTTGAGATAGATTTTCCCAGATGAAAAGAGAGTGTCTCTGCACCATAAAGTTCATAAAAGCTCTGAGAAAGCACATGTTGGCCTGCATGCTGCTGCATATGATCAAACCGAGCCTCCCAATCGATCAGCCCTTTCACTTTTTTTTCTGAGATATCTTTCTCAAGTACATGAAAGACTTTTCCTCCTTCTTCAAAAACATCTGCAATTGAGATTCCATTTATTGTTCCCTTATCTGAAGGCTGCCCACCCGATTCAGGATAAAAATAGGTCTGGTTGAGAACTAAAGTAGTTTTTCCATCACGCAGGACTTTTTCCACAACTTCTGCTTCAAATTCAATCTCATAAGGATTATCAAAATAAAGATGCCCTGTTCCTTCTTCCATTCATTTTTCCTTTCTTTAATTCATTATTTCTTCTTAGTTTCTCTTATACCCAGTATACGCTTTGTAAGTTTGAAATGTTTTTTAGCAACTTTATCAAGAATAGATACACCGTTCAGATCAATAAGCTTCAATGCAGTTTCTTCAGCTTTTGGAGAAGAACCTTTCGGTAGATCGATTCCAACTTCCTTGGAAAGAAAGTAAAGACGTCTTAAAAACTCGTCTCTGGCAAGAATAGATGCAGCTGCAACAGCCATATCCTCCTCAGCTTTAGTTTTCTGTATCAACTCAATCTTCTTTCCCCTCTTCATGAGAGCATTTATAACATACAACCTGTCACCAAACTGGTCTGTTATCGCAAAGTTACAGTATACAGTCCCGAGAATATTTTCGATAGCACGTGCATGTCCCCACGCAAGGAGTCTGTTAAGATTTCTAAGTTTGCTGTAAAGCTCGTTGTATTTTTCAGGTCCAATGGCTACTAAAGAGTGTATATAACCCTGCTTCA
>Ga0209121_10003376_pt1 | contig 15534 bp, 12 predicted proteins | sample Cruoilmetagenom3_FD_187292 | JGI IMG/M metagenome (GOLD analysis project Ga0209121, IMG submission 187292) | Oil polluted marine microbial communities from Coal Oil Point, Santa Barbara, California, USA - Sample 3 (SPAdes) (version 2) | ecosystem: Environmental > Aquatic > Marine > Oil seeps ...
AACAGGAATTTGACGGCCTTTTGGAGCCGACTAATGGCATCGCCTTGGAAGTAGGCTTTGATCAAAACGATGATGTGGCAGCTCCTTATATTAATACAGGCAAGCGGCCCAAAATTGCCATCCTTCGTGAGCAAGGTGTCAATGGTCAGATTGAAATGGCAGCGGCATTTTTTCGAGCCGGTTTCGATCCGATTGACGTCCACATGAGTGACATTATAGAAAACGGCCTTAAGCTGGATGAGTTTAAAGGGCTTGTAGCATGTGGCGGGTTTTCATACGGTGATGTGTTAGGTGCTGGGGAAGGCTGGGCAAAAACCATTCTATTTAACGGTTTGGCGCGAGAGCAGTTCGAAGGGTTTTTCCAGAGGCCCGATAGTTTTGCATTGGGTGTGTGTAATGGCTGCCAGATGTTATCCAATCTTCGAGAGCTTATTCCTGGTGCCGACTTGTGGCCTCATTTTGTGCGCAATGAGTCAGAACAATTCGAAGCGCGATTTTCCAGCGTTGCGATTCAGAAGTCGCCTTCCTTGTTTTTTGAGGGCATGGCAGGTTCTCGGTTACCTATCGCAGTGGCGCATGGTGAAGGTCGGGCAGAGTTCAGGCCTGGAGATTTCATTAAAGCCAAAGAGCAGGGCATTATCGCCGCATCGTTTGTGGATTATGCTGGGCAAAGCACTGAACGCTACCCGCACAATCCTAACGGGTCACCGGAAGGGATTACCAGCCTGACATCAACCGATGGCAGGGTTACCATTATGATGCCCCACCCAGAGCGGGTCTTTCGGGCGCAGCAGTATTCATGGAAACCAAACTCCTGGCAGGAAGATTCACCCTGGATGCGCATGTTCCGAAATGCCCGCGCTTGGGTTAAATAAAACGTGTATAAGCTCGTGTTTTTTGTGCCAGAAGAACATGTAGAAAGCGTTAAACATGCCGTCTTTAACGAAGGTGCTGGTCGTATCGGCAACTACGACCAGTGCTGCTGGCAAAGCTTGGGGCAAGGTCAATTCTGCCCTCTGGAAGGAGCAGACCCTTTTCTGGGGAGGGTTGATCAACTTGAATCCCTTGCCGAGTATAGAGTCGAGCTGGTTTGTGATGATGCGTTTATTCGCTCGGCAGTGGCGGCCCTTATAGAGGCTCACCCCTACGAAGAGCCTGCTTACGAAGTTTACAAATTGGAAAACTTCTAAACATCGATAAGGGAGGGGCATTGATATACTGGCTGCCATAGATAAAACGCCGTTTTAGATTTTCACTCAGCACTTTGCCGGCGCTTTTATAAATCTTGGCATGGGAAGGGTGTCGCCTCTATGCAAGGTTTTTGTCTAAACTAGACGAATAACAAAGAGAGATGCCAATGCTAAAGAAACCTAATACCACCCAACTCTCCTCATTTATATCCGCTTTATGTCTGCTTCTTGTATGTGAGGTGAGCTACGGCATTAGCGTTGTCGACAAAAGCTTAGAACAACTCCTTGAGCAATCAGATGACGTTATTTATGGTGTTGTCACAGATGTTAGCTCCCGCTATGCCCCAGGCGAACCCAGTCAGCAGATTTATACCTTTATTACGTTTTCAGAAATCCGAAGTATTAAAAATTCCGAAGAGAACAATCAAGGCGATTTTTTATTACGCATAGCAGGTGGGCGTGTGGGTTCGCGAGCGCAGGTTATTCCTGGTGCGCCAGAGTTTCAGCTGGGAGAGCGCTATATACTGTTTGTTAGAGGTAATAATAGACTCGCTTTTCCTTTGGTGGGTGTGAATCAAGGTGTTCTCAAGGCAGTGTTTGATAAGGCAAAGGGTGACTATCGTCTTACTTTAAAAAAACGGCCAGGGGAAATCCTGGAACAGTTTAGAGCTCTTCGTGCAAGAAGCGTAAAGGCCTCTCTGGAAAGGCGGGACGCTGATATATCCCCACAAGAGTTTATGGAAACCTTAAGCACCAGATGGCAGCAACTGAATGATCGTAAAGGGCTAGTTCAATGAAGCAGAATGCGGTTATTCCCACAAATAGTTTAGTGAAGCTTGCGCTAGGCCGAATGGCTTTCTTTAGTGTCTTATTTTCTCTACTAAGCCCTCAATATTCTTTCGCATATTCATATATGACTTTGGGGGCTGATGGACAGCTCGCTGATATAGCTTCAGATAATTTCTTAAATCAAGCAGATCCCATTGCTTGGTCCCAAAGCCGCATTAGTCTAGCGATAGATTTGGATGGTGTTGATGCGCCCCCGAGTGCAGGTATATCTAACATAAATGAGGGCTGGAATGCTGCGGTCATCACTTCAATGGAAAAATGGAATACTGCCGTAGCTGGTTTTGACTGGGAACAGGATTCGCTAATAAATAGCGGGGATATTTGTTCCTCTAGTACAAGTGAGGATGGTGTAAATCAAATAGCTTGGTCGGCCGATTACTGTGGGCGAGGCTGGGGTGGAGACATATTGGCTTTAACGCAGATTACCTACCTTATTACAGAGACTGGTGGTGTTGCGAGTGCTGAAATAGTCGACACTCATATATTGGTGAATAGCAATAAAACGTGGGGTATGTATGACGGCCCCTTAGCGTATGATGATAGGGATGCAACAATCCATGATTTGCAGCGTGTTATTCTTCATGAGCTTGGCCATGCATTAGGCCTTACCCACCCGGACGATAACGGGCAAACCATTGCTTCGATCATGCTCTCAACTGATAGTGGTACCTTTAATCTCACCAGTGACGATATTGAAGGGGGGACAAGACTGTATCCTGAAGAACAATCGCTTGCAGCGGTTGGTGGAGTTTCAACGATTAAAGGTGGCTCAGGTGGTGGCGGGAACTTTGATGCTTTTCTAATTATTTATATTATATTTGCTCTATTCTTCAGGCGCGTAGGAACAAAGTAATAAATAACCGTCTGTGCTCCGCCCCCTCCTGTTGTTGTTAAAGACTGCATGGCTCGCTCTCTTAGTACCTTGAATGCTCTGTTCGTATCTTTGCCCCTTTCTTCTTGCAAATCTATTAATTCGTCTATGCTGAAAAGAGCCCAAAAGTTTCAAATAGGGACGTTTTTTTGCTAGGGGAAAACTATGAGCGTGAATGCCCAAAGAATTAATGAAGAAATATACTTGGAAGAGGGGCAAACACTCGTTTCCAGAACCGATCTCAGAGGTGTTATCACCTTTGTGAATAAAGAGTTTGTTGAAATTAGTGGCTATTCCGAAGCCGAACTTATGGGTAGTCCACACAATATGGTGCGCCACCCTGATATGCCCTCTGCAGCGTTCGAGGATTTATGGAGCACGGTGGGTCAAGGTAAGCCCTGGGTTGGTATTGTAAAAAATCTAACGAAAAGTGGTGGTTTCTACTGGGTAGAAGCCCGTGTTATTCCCGTGTGGAAAGATGGCTCTATTGTCGAGTATATGTCGGTACGCAGAAAACCCTCACGAGAACAAATCGCTGAGGCGGAAAGCCTTTATCGCGACCTGCGGGCTGGAAAAGAGCCTGCTCTAAGTACAAGTGAAAAGTTTCAGAAAAAGCTTGCCAAAATGTCAATAAAATCCAAGCTGAGTGTGTTGTTGGGGCTCGCTGCAATATCCTTTGTTTTAGTTTCTGCCTTTAGTTTTAAGTTTTTCGGAGCAAGCTCAGAAATCACTAACCTCGTGATGGTTTTTGCGGCTTTCTTTGTCCTTTTGTCCTCCTCATTTTATTTTTTCCTTAATCGCTTTGTTCTGGCTAACACTTTAGAATTATTAGAATATTTTAAGAATATTGCTGGCGGCCGCTTTGATGAGAGAATAAATATCAGTAAAGATGATGAAATCGGACAGCTGATGCAAATGTTGCATACGGTTCAAACCAAATTGAATTTTGAACTCGAATATACAAATAATCTCGCGGCGAAAGCGACCACAATCAAAAATGCCCTCGATGTTTGTGATACCAATGTCATGATTGCGGATAACAGCTTTAATATAAGCTATCTTAATGCAGCGGTTCACATCATGTTTAAAGATGCAGAGTTTGATTTAAAGAAAGACCTCCCTGACTTCAGCGCCGATGATTTGATTGGCAAAAACATCGATGTTTTTCATAAAAAACCAATGCATCAGCGGCATGTACTTGCCGAGATGACAAAACCATTTAACTCAAGAATTAATGTGGGTGGGCGAACCTTTGATTTAATTGCTACGCCGGTTAAAGATGAGGGGGGGCAGCGTTTGGGCACCGTGGTGGAATGGGCGGATATGACTGCCGAGCTCGCTCGTCTTGAGCAGGAAAAGGTTGTCGCTGACGCGAACGCACGATTAAAGCAAACCTTAGATAGTGTTTCCTCTAATGTAATGGTGGCAGACAACGATTTAAATATTATATATATGAACGAAGCTGCCAACTCCTTAATGTCGGGCGTAGAGTCAGACCTGAAAAAAGATCTTTCTGCATTTGATGCAAAAAACTTAATTGGGCAAAATATTGATATTTTTCATAAGAACCCAGCACATCAGCGCGGATTGCTAGAAAAGCTTTCGGCAACGCATGATGCTCAGTTTGTGGTAGGTGGGCGTACCATGGCATTTGTCGCCAACCCGGTATTTAACGAAACGGGCGAGCGTTTGGGTACAGCCGTTGAGTGGTCGGATCGAACATCCGAAGTGTCAATCGAAAACGAAATTGAGGATCTCGTACAATCGGCAGTTGACGGGGATTTGTCAAAACGGGTTAGCCTGGGTGATAAAGAGGGCTTTTTCCGGGTGCTTGCAGAAGGCTTGAATACCTTGGTGGAAACCTCAGAGAAAGTAGTTATGGATACGGGAGCGGTATTGTCTTCGCTTTCTGAGGGTGATTTAACCTCCACCATTAATAATGACTACGGCGGGACTTTTGGTGAGCTGAAAACAAATGCAAACAAAACCGTAGAGAACCTCACCAAAATTATTACCCAGGTGCGTGCAGCTGCCAACTCTGTTGCATCGGGTGCTGACGAAATTGCACGCGGCAATGCCGACTTGAGACAGAGGACGGAAGAGCAGGCCAGCTCACTTGAGGAAACCGCCTCGAGCATGGAAGAAATGACGAGTGTTGTCAGGCAGAGTTCCGATAACGCCAATAATGCCAGGGAGCTTTCTGATGATGCTCTGGGTAAGGCCCGTGCCGGAGGCAACGTAGTCAAGGATGCGGTGGTCTCTATGGGGGATATATTAAGCTCCAGCAAAAAGATTGCAGAAATAATCGGTGTTATTGATGAGATAGCATTTCAAACCAATTTACTTGCATTAAACGCTGCAGTAGAAGCAGCGCGCGCCGGAGAGCAGGGGCGTGGATTCGCCGTAGTGGCAAGTGAAGTAAGAAGTCTTTCTCAGCGCTCAGCGAATGCTGCGAAAGAAATAAAAGAATTAATCCAGGACAGTGTTGCGCAAGTTGAGAACGGAGTAGAGCTTGTTAATAAAACAGGAGACACCCTTGGGCAAATTGTTGACTCTGTTGAGCAAGTGAATAGCAGCACTAATGATATTTCAAGTGCCGCCTCTGAGCAAACGGATGGCATCGAACAAATAAACAAAGCCGTGGGGCAAATGGATGAAATGACCCAACAAAATGCGGCGTTAGTTGAACAGGCTTCTGCAGCCAGCGAAAATATGGCTGAACAAGCCAAGAAGATGCGCGAGCTTATGGGGTTTTTTACGATGATGGGTGGTGCTGAAGCCTTTTCACCGCCTGTAGTAAGCGCAGCTATCAATCACTCTGGTTCTTCTCAATCCGAAGTCAAGGATGATGGATATGGTGGCGGTGAGGACTGGGAAGAGTTCTAGTCAGCTGCCAAGTCTGATGGTTTGGTCGCAAACCTAGCTGGTTTGCCAAGGTCCTCGTCATTAGGCGGGGATTTTTTGTTTTCGCACGGGTATAAACAACAAACCCCGCCTGGTGGCGGGGTTTGTTTACGACATGAGGCCTCGCAGTTACGAGATCTACTATTGCCTATGCCAACTTACTTGTTTTGCAAGTTAGACATTGGGCCCATCATGGCTTCCTGCGTACCTGCTGGGTGAGTTGTATTTTCACTGAAATCTACAACTGCGTCCCAACCTTCAGAAATACTTTCAGCTGAAATGTTGTCAACAGGCAAGCCAAGACCGTTGGTACGCTCCCAACGAAGCTTCGCAAACCAGCCGCAGCCCACTTCAAATAGTCCGCCAGTTTCAGTACTGCTCTCGTGGCAAAGATATGAAACGAGAGGAGATACGTATTCAGGCTTAAGATTTTTAAGAATATCGGGGGGCATAACAGTTTCAGTTAAACGTGAAGCCGCGATTGGCGCAATAGAGTTAACGAAAATATTACGCTTCTGACCTTCGATAGCCAGTGTTTGAGTTAAGCCGTGAAGGCCTAGCTTGGCCATGCTGTAGTTAGCTTGGCCAAAGTTACCGTAGATGCCAGCGGCTGAAGCGGTGTTTATAATGCGCCCGTACTGCTGCTCACGCATGTGAGGCCATGCGGCATGAGCGACTTTGTAAGAACCCTTGACATGAACACGGTAGATAAGATCCCAGTCATCGTCAGTCATTTTGTGAAAGCTTTTGTCGCGCAAGATGCCGGCGTTGTTTACAACAACATCGATGCGACCAAAAGTATCCATAGCTGTTTGAACGATTTTGTCGCCATCTTCAACAGAGTCAAAGTTTGCAACAGCTTCGCCGCCAGCGGCCTTGATTTCGTCTACAACAACTTGTGCAGGTGCTGCATCAGCACCGTCGCCAAAGGCGCTTCCGCCCAAATCGTTTACAACTACCTTGGCGCCGCGCTTGGCGAACTCAAGAGCATGTGATTTACCTAGGCCGTTACCAGCACCGGTAATAATGACAACCTTGTCATCAAAACGTAAATCAGACATTTAAACTACCTCCATTTGGCATGTTTTTAGTTTTGCTTTATTGATGTAACCCTTACTTTTGACCTAACCACTTGAATAACCAGCTAGAGATCTTAAAGTGGGAGTATTTTCCACGAAAATGACGCTTAGTGCTATAGAAAATGGGGGAAAGAGGGCCACGATTATTAATTTTGTTTACTCAGGTAATAGTCGCCCTTGCTGGCATCGTGGTGTGTCCTAGTAAGGGGCTGATGATAGCGTAACTCTAGGTTTTAAGCTGTAGTACTAACACTGTTTCTAAAGACTAAACTAAAAGCTGTAATACCATACGGGGGTCTTTGTATCAGTAATATGTGACGTTGTCAAAGCCAGCCTGGTGACAAAATCCATATGAGAGAGGGGAGGCTAGGAGTAATATCTAAGGCGAAGTGGGTAGGCTGAAGGCGGGGCAAGCACGGAGCTTTTTCTCTTAGTTGCTATCCAGTAAGGTAGAGACCAAGTCGAGCAACTGATGGCTGGAGTAGGGTTTATTGATTTGAGCGAGGGCCTTAAGGGGGTTTTCATCTGCTAAGTGACTGTTAAAACCGGATGCTAAAAGTATCTTGAGATCTGGATTAATTTCGAGGGCTTTTTCGGCAAGCTGGTAGCCATCGAGTTCGGGCATCATTATATCGGTGATAAGAAGTGATATTGAATTGCTCTCTTTGTCTAGTAGTTCAAGAGCGTGCATCGCGCTTTTAGGGCAGAGCACCTCGAAACCGGCGATTTCCAATATTTCCTTGGTCAATTCACGCATCTGGGCGTCATCATCCACTACAATGATTTTGGGAGGAGTACCCAAAGGGTCGGGGGTGGCGGTCGCACCAGCCTCATATACGTTGACACTTTCCTGGGTTGTCGTTAAGCCTTTCTCAAGGTTCATATCGATCAGTTTGTTACAGATAAAGCCGATGCTATATGTTTCTCCGTTTTTATCGAATAGCGGGAATTTCGTTAATGTGCATTTTTGTCCGTCTAGCTGGTTTTTGCTTTTGAATAAGCTGAACATATATTTGATGGGTGCTGCAGTCTGTAGCACCTCTTGATCCTGTTCTTTGTACAGGATGGTGTTTTCGCCAGGAAATACCTCTGCGCTGGCTTGGCCGAGGCAGCTTTCTTTACTGCGCCCTAAAAGTTCTGCGAAGGCCTCATTGACAAGAGTAAGCTGTCCGTTGAGGTTTGTGATTCCCATTGGAAGCGGAAAGTTGTCAATAATTGACTGAAGGGTATTGTTAGAGTTGGCAAGCTGCTCCTCTAGCTCAAGGCTGTTGGTGATATCCCTAAAGCTTAGAGCTACTCCGGTGAGCTGAGACTGCTCGTCAAATAATGGCATTGCCGCATGGTTTACCATGTATTTTTTGCCCGACAGAGAGGTGAGCTCTATTGGGGCAGACGGGGCGCTTGCGTTGCTGCTCTCCAAAATATGCTGTGTTAGTGGACTGCTTTTGGTCGCATTGCCAAAGTTGGCACCGTAAACAAGGCCTATGTCTTGCTGAAGTGCCTCACTTTCTGACCAGCCTGTTAATTTTTCTGCTCTGGCATTCATCTGAGTGATGATGCCGGCCGCGTTTATCGCAATAATGCCGCAGCCCTGTTGATCCAACACAGACAGCAGCGCTTCAGAACTTAATTTTGGTTTATTGTTTTTCAAGTAATACCCATTATTTATGAGAATAATACTGGGCAGATTCACTAAAATACGTTGAGTAGTAAAGCCCCCACTCTCAGTATAGGTGTAGTTTGTTTAAAATGAGGCTACGCAACCAGAAGTTATTTCTGTATTGGGAAGTGCTTGGCGCAGGGCTTTAACGGGGGGCTCCGACATATCTATGCAAGACAGGTCAAGCGTCTGAAGTTCCTTAAGGTTTGCCAAAGGGATCAAGGGGTCAAGTAGGTTAGATTCATCAACGATGGTAAAGGCGGGGTTTCCACTCAGATCTAAAAAAAGCAGCGAGGTGAGATTAGTCAGTTCTTCGATATTTCCGAGGGAATTGCTGCTTAAATTAAGATCCCTGAGCAGATTTAAGCTGCCAAGCGCTGGGATGGTATTAATTCTGTGCTGGCTGAGGTCGATTACCTCCAGTGCTGTAAGTTTCTCAAGGCCGACTAAAGATGTGATAGGGAAGTCATTGCCACCGGGTGAGGGGCAATTTAGTATCGTGAGTTCAACCACCAAACTTAGCTCTTGATCTTCGACACAGGCACGAAGCGCTGTATCAGCAAACCAATTGAAATCGATAAGTGACGGACTGATGGTAACTTGAATAAGTTCGCCAAAGGAAGGCGCAACGGTGGGCGTGGCGCTTATCTCAACACTAAGATCTTCAAGGATGTGAGGAGGAGGGGTGTAGAGGCCTGTATCTGCCACGAAGCCAATGTTTTCATTGCCGCCTTCGGTCCCATTTACCGCATAGTTCAGGCTGGTGTTACTTAAGCCTTCAATCAGGATAAGCTGACTTAAATCTATGGACTTATTGGCTTGTAGCGTAAGGGTGCTGCTCGGAAAGATGACGCTAACTTCTGATAGAAGGGTGATGCTGACATTGTTTTCACTGCCCGGCATAAGGGCCTCTACGAGCAGCTCGCCGTAGTAAAGCCGTTCTTCACCACTGAAAGCATAGGCGTGCACGACTAGTGGAATACCATCTGGGATTTGCATACGGAATGAGGCTTCGGTATCGGCAATGCCTCTGGATGCCAATAACCGTCCCTGTTCGCTTAATACTTGAACCTTTATAAAGTCCACTTCAGTGGGGATTTCACCAAAACCCGATGCGTCCATCACCCTTGAAGTATCATCGGCCAACGCATCACCGATTAATCTGGTTTCTTGAGCAGATACCTGTAAAAGCAATTTGGATGAGTTTTGCTCGTTCGCCTCGTCGCAGCCTGACAAAAAGAAAGCGGCGAATAAAAGAAGAGTGTTCCACAGTTTGCGTCTAATAACAGGTGACATCTCAGAATTCTCCCCGCACGCCTATAGAAAGGGTGGTGTTGTTATAGTGTTGATAGCCCAAAATCGACTTGATTTGCGCGAAGGCACTTATACCATTGGGTATTACAAATACGGCGCCAAGCTGTGTTGCAAAATAGTCTGAATCACGGTATTGAGTCGTATAGGCGATGAGGTTCGCCTGGGGGTCATGAATAAAGTAGGCGTTGATGTTTCTTGATTGGTCGGCAAATTGATGTACCCAGTGCACATTAATTTGTGGAATGACTACCCCCCAACTTCGCATAATAGGTTTTCGTAATTCCAGGCCGTTGTCCATGGAGATATTGTTGACAGTTTGCCCATTGATGGCGAGCTCGAAACCAGTGTTGCCTGATTCCTTATAGCTGTCAGTTTCTGTGCGCACGGCATTAATTTGGTTTAACAGGCTGAGTTCGAACGATCGTGATAAGCGCCACTGATAATCGCTACCCAAAAATAAGCCTGTTTGATTTGCGGAAGATTCCGTGCTGAGGCTATAGCTATTTGTTAAAGAGGGTAGGCTAATAAGGATTTTTCGCGTGTTGTCATAATCAGTGCTGTTGAGAATTAGCGAACCATTAAGGCCCCAACGGCTATTGATTTGATACAGACCAAAAACCATCCAGTGTAATCCGGTGGAATCTGCACTGCCGCGGTTAGCTGACAGATCCGTCTGCGATAGGCTTGCCGTCACTGCTGTACCCAGCAAAAATTCATTGTTGATGCGATAGTCCGCGCCAAACAGAAATTTCAAATGCAGGCTTTCGTAGCCAGCATCGTCAACTGTTTCATCACGCTCCGAAAAGCTGCTGTCAACGCTTGAGAATGTATTGATGCGTTTATAAAAATAATCCCAGTCGCTTGAAGAGCCAAGAAAACTAACGAGGGGGATACGATTTTGGTATTTATAAGTGGTGCGGGTGGGCGTATTGGTTTGGGGGCCAAAGGATTGTCGAGCCTTCGACTGAAAGCCTGATTGCTGGAGATTGCTGATATTAGCGTTTGCGGCATTGGCTTTACTGGAAGCCTGATCAAAAGCGCTGCTCTGTTGGTTGGCATTGGCGCTCCCAAGGGCGTTACAAAATTCAAGCAGGTTTTGTTGCGCGCCGGTTCGATCAAGGTTTTCCAGGCCCGGACAAAGAGCGCTAAGGGCTGCGCCAGTTGCCTCAGAGCTAGAGCTGCTCGCAGCCGTATCACTTAGCGTTAAGGGTATTAGAATAGCGTCTGGCGCACTAAGGGCTGGTGCCGCAAATATCAGGCTGAAACCAAATAGTAAGAAGTGTTGCTTGCAGAGTCTTATAGAGTGAAGCTTGATTATACTCGTCATCAGCCATGAGTCCTTGAGAGTAAGTGCGGAAAAAGCTAACTAAGCGATACTATGTGGAAAAAACCTGGTTTGAAACCCGAGCCAGGATAAAGCTTGTACCTGACTCTACTTATAAAAGGGTTGAAGCTGTAGGAATTATTTCATGGCGTAGAGAAAACAAACAAGCCATCGCTACTTCTCAGTTCATACTTTCACAAAGGTTAAATTGCTCCGTTAAAAACTCGATAAAGTAACGTACTTTTGAGGGGATGCGCTTTCCTGGTGGGAAAACGGCATTAATGGGCATCGGTTCAACGCAGTATTCTTCGAGCACGACCTGCAAGGCTCCCGTTTGAACGAGATCGCCAACGAGCCAAAGTGGCACGACACCAACTCCTAGGTTTGCTAGCAATGCTTCACGATAAGCTGCTGCATCATTGGTCATGAATTTGCCGTCTACATGTACAAAAAACGATTCGCCGTTATCCTGAAAGAGCCATTCGTGTGGTTTGTCTCGCCCTGAGTAGAGTATGCATGGGTGTAGCGAAAGCTCTTTGGGATGATGTGGCGTACCATATTTGGCGAAATGCTCAACGGAAGCAACTGCTACCATTGGGCTGGCGCAAACCTGTTTGGCGGAAAGTTCTGAGCTGGCCAAGTTGCCCATTCTAAATGCCATATCTAAACCTTCTTGTACGAGGTCGACGTTTTGGTCAGTTAGATGAAGGGTGACATTTAAACCGGGGTAAGCTTTAAAAAAATCATTGAGCCTAGGGAGGATATGCGCGGTGCCAAATGCAACGCCCGTGGTGACTTTTATCGTACCCGTAGGGCTGGTTTGGAGTTGTTTGATGGCATCTTCGGCATCTTCCAGCTCTCTTAGGATAATGTTGCAACGGTCATAATACTCTTTGCCAATGTCGGTGAGCTTAATCTGTCGTGTCGTTCTCCTGAGTAGTTTCGCATTGAGCTGTTTTTCCAGCTTAGCAATGTGTTTACTCACGGTGGGTTGTGCCAAATTAAACTCTTTTGCAGCGACCGAAAAGCTGCCTGTTTCTGCAACTCTGACGAACAGTGTCATGCTTTCAAAGCGATCCATTTCTTTTTGATACCTGCTAATGATGTTAGGCGGATAAACGGGATTTTTTCTGGTGCTAAAGAGCTCTCTTTCATAGCCCGCTCGGGCTTAATTATTCCACCCTAGAATAAGTGTTATACCCTTAATTGGCATGTTTTACGAGGAATGGTGAGCCATAATACAAGTTACGTATTGGTTGCAACTTGCTTTGCTCTGAAGCTCAACAAGGTGTTCACATAATAATTACAAAAGCCATTATATAGTAATCGCTACTCTGCTGAGGTAGGTGGAAGCGAGTTTGATTTTGGTTATCACGTAATAGTTATGAGGGTTAGCAAAATGAAAGAATTAGTACGAAGAATTACCGTGTTTGGCTTGAGCCTTTTACCTTTTACCCCAGCGATATCTGCAAATGATGTGAGTGGTAGTGAGTGTTATCAAACTATTATGGCACATCGAGATTTCACACTGGATATGCCTTCTTATACGCAAGGCAACGCAGTCGTTGACTCAGCTATTTTAACGGCGGCCAGCGTAGCTTCTGTGCCGACATTGGCAGCGACCCTTCCTGTTGGCGTTGTGCTCGTTGTGGCGCATGGCATTGGAGCTTCGGCAGTCAAAGAAGCAAAGGTGGCTGGTCATAGTCGCTTGCTGAGCTTGCTAAAAGAGGCGGCCTTATTTACAGAAAACGATACGCAGTCTCTGGATGGCTTTCCTGTTTTGAAAGAACTTTGGTACAGAGTAAACGGCCCGTTCTTTAAAAAAATCACCCCACAGCAAGTGGCAAACTCAGTATTAAAAGCCAAATACGATATTGATTTTTGCTCTGATGCAGAAAATTTCCGCCTGGTGCATTTTAAAGACTATGTGCTTGAAGATGTAAACGGTTAGTTTGAGTTGCGCACATTGAATTTAGCTGCTGGGTTCTAATCAGTAATAAGAAAGCTCTGGCCTCTTACGCTTTTACATCCAGCTGCACGGGGCAGTGGTCTGAGCCAGTAACGTCGTTGAGAATATCCGCGCCGCTGATGTTTTCACGCAGGTTTTTCGAAACCAAGAAGTAATCAATCCTCCACCCGACATTTTTTTCCCGCGCACCGGCACGATAACTCCACCAGGAGTATTTTATTTGTTCCGGGTACAGAAAGCGGAAGGTGTCGATATAGCCTGCATCAATAATATTGTCTAAACCGTCAATTTCGGCTTGCGTATATCCGGCTGACTTATTGTAATTCGGTTTGGGGCGGGCAAGATCAATATCACGGTGAGCAACGTTTAAGTCGCCACACACAATAACAGGCTTGCTTTCTTCTAGTTGTTTTAAATAATTCAGAAAATCTGCATCCCACTGCTGGCGGTATTCGAGGCGTTTTAATTCGCTACCCGAGTTAGGTGTGTAAACCGTCACAACATAGAAGTCGTTATATTCGGCGGCGATAACGCGCCCCTCTTGGTCATGCTCATCAATTCCCATGTCGTATTGTACTGAGAGAGGTTCGGCCTTGCTCAATATGGCTGTGCCTGAATAACCCTTTCGTTCCGCAGAATTGCTGAATAGTTGGTATCCAGTAATGGGCTTCAAGGCTTCGCACACTTGCTCGTCCTGCGCTTTGGTTTCTTGTAGGCAAATAATGTCTGCTGAAAAGTGTTGAAGGGCTTCGGCAAAGTCTTTTTTCATTGCGGCCCGAATGCCATTGACGTTCCAGGATACCATGCGCATAGAGAGGGTCTCGACGAGAAGAGTAGGGGTGGGGAAGGCGCTAGGGTAGCGAAAATTCATCGGGATGAAAACAAAGAGTTTTCAAATTATATTTTCAGGTCTTTGTTCGTGCGGAGGAGGCGGGCGCCCAGGCAGTGAGAGCCCGCTTAGTTCAGAAATAGTAAGTGCTAGTCAATCTGAATAGTTTGGCTTTTTGCCTTGTCTGATTTTGGAATATTGATTTCCAAAACGCCATCAGCAAAGCTTGCTTTCGCGCCACTGGATTGTACATCACAGGGCAGGCTTAGCGTCCTACTGAAAGATTTGGAGCTGGTTTCGCGTCGGAAGTAGTTGTCTTTTCCTTTCTCTTCCGATTCTTCTTTGCTTTCGCCTCGAAGCGTCAGGGTGGTGTCGCTTAAGGAGATATCAATATCCTCTTTTTTCATGCCGGGGATTTCAGCTCGAATTAGCACGCTGTTCTCTTTGTCCAGTATGTCTACCTTAGGAAGCTCGGCCTTCAGGGATTCAAGCCCGGTCCATTCTGGCCAGTCAAACTTTGGCGTTTTGATAAGGCTTCCCCCCAGCACACCTTCAAAACGATGCTCAAGGTCTTGTATATGGGAACGCAACTCGTCAAAAGGGCTGAGAGAGCGTTTTTTTTCGGAACTTAGGCTGCTTGATGAGTTACTCTTATCGTTACTATTTTCCATGATAAATGTCCTCTTTTATAAATGGATTAAATGCGATATTAAAGCACTTGCAGTGAACTGCGGTTTATCGACTGCCTATTGAATTTCAAAAGATGTAGGCCCAACAAGGCCTACCTGCTCTTTAAATATGAGCCTATGGAAGAGTCGCACTAACTGTCTTGGATGTAAATCATAAAAAGAGAATAAGGTGGACACCTTGAGAGTATCCACCAGTATGGATTGCCGAAGGGGTTTAGTCTGCACTCTCTTTGTGCATGTGGACATCCACCTGTGGGAAAGGAATGCCAATATTTGCAGCATCTAACGCGACTTTTGTTTTTTCAGTGATGTCGAAAAAGACACCCCAGTAATCGCTGGAGTTTACCCAGGGGCGAACAACAAAAATCACCGCTGAGTCGGCAAGCTCTTTCACGCCGATAGTATATTCAGGGTTTTTTAGAATGCGAGGGTCTGCGTCTAATACTGCTTTGAATATTTCGCGGCTTTGCTTTAGGTCGGCATCATAGGCAACACCAAACTCAAAATCGATGCGGCGGGTCGGTTTCGTAGAATAGTTGGTAACATTGCTGCCCGTTACGGCAGAATTTGGAATAATAATCGTTTTGTTGTCGGGTGTGGTCAATGTGGTTGCGAAAATTTGAATATCTTCAACGGTACCTGCAGTGCCAGCCGCTTCAACAAAATCTCCCACTTTAATGGGGCGAAAGATGATCATCAGTACGCCTGCTGCAAAGTTGGACAGCGACCCTTGAAGGGCCAAGCCAACCGCTAAGCCAGCGGCACCGATAATGGCGACAAAAGATGTCGTTTGCACGCCTAGCTGACCAAGCGCGGCAATGGCAACAAAGGTGACCAGCGCCACATTGGTTAAACT
>Ga0209121_10003378_pt1 | contig 15527 bp, 8 predicted proteins | sample Cruoilmetagenom3_FD_187292 | JGI IMG/M metagenome (GOLD analysis project Ga0209121, IMG submission 187292) | Oil polluted marine microbial communities from Coal Oil Point, Santa Barbara, California, USA - Sample 3 (SPAdes) (version 2) | ecosystem: Environmental > Aquatic > Marine > Oil seeps ...
GGTTTAATCTTCCTTACCATAACCCGATCCCTATGAAGTGAAAAAGTGCATGCACTCGCGAATTACAGAGAGAGCCATAACAATGTTGCACCTGCAGAGGTGGATAAAGGAAAAAGAAAAAAAAGAAGGGGGGATTTAAGCAAACGTTGAATCGTTTACCTCACCCATAGCATCGATATCGTCAATCCCTCCGAGCAGATACTCAAGTTCCGCAAGATCGCTCTCGAAACTATCCATCTCGTCCTCGGTGAGTTCATCGGCATCGGTTGCCTCGCCTGCTGGCGTCTGCGGCGTTTCTGGTACGGATTCCTGCCCCCCGTCGTGCGATCTATCGACGCAGCCTGAGCCGTTTATGAGCACCAGTCCCACAAGGACAAGTGAGGTTATGTATCTGGCGTTCATGATGCGACCTCGCTGTCATCAGTTCCGGATTCGGTTTCATTGCCCGGTGTACCGGCATCGGCATCTCCACCCAAAACCTCATCGGTTCCTGAATCCGTCTCGTTTACCGGATCATCTGCCGCTTCGTCTTCCGCTTCATCTGCTGAGTCGTCGCCTGTATACTCAGCCTCTTCGGAAACGCTTGCTTCTATACCGGTCTCGTATTCATCACGCTGCCCCTGCCAGCCTCCTGACGAGATCAAGCCATCATCGTGTCCGCGCACCTGATATGTGCCATCGCCGACGAGAATCGCCCGCCCAGTTCCGGTCACGGTCAGATCGATTCCTGATCCGACCAGCGCCACTGAAACGTTACTGCCAGTAATATCTGCGGTGCCATCGAACCCGTTGTACATCGTCCATACGCCTGATTGATCCTTCACGCCAGTTCCTGTGACGCTGATTACCATGTCGCCTGCACGGTCGCGTACCATCAGCGTACCATGGTCACAAGAGAGCGCGAGATCGGGCGAGCCGTGTACCCATGCAGTCCCTGATCCGCTGGCTTCGAGCGTGCCGGATCCACTTAGCGCCACAGCGCCGTTCCTGTAACCTTCCAGTGCTCGTAACTCTCTGAACATCTCCCTGAGGATATTATTAGCCTCTCCGACACAGCGGCTGGCGTTTCGGATATACTGCTGCACCTCCCTGGAATTGATCTTATCATCAGAGACCGCGGCCTTTGCATGTCCGTAGTTATCCTCGACGCAAACGAGTTTCGCATTGAATTCGTCCAGATTCAGTATCAGATTCGTGGTATCGACACCCTCGGCCTCAAGTTCGCTGATCTTCACATCCAGCCGGTCAGAGATGTCGCCCGCCTTATCGATATACGCCTCAATCCGCACAGCGACCATGTACTTCGCGTAATGCAGAATCTCCCTGCGAATCGATCTCCATTCTTGATTGATCGACCGCGCGACCGACCTGAGGTCTGCCTCGGTATCAGCACTCTCTACCTCTGGCTTGTAGCTTTCGAGCTCTTGGATGTGGCGCTCGGTGTTCCCAGACGCACCCGCTGGCACCATGATGTTGTTCTCCTCGGCAAACTCGATCTGTTCCTGCAGGAGCTCAAGTCTCTTGATCATCTGGTCGAGCATCTGCAGAAGATGATCCTTTGCAGCGTCCATAAGCATCTGCTGGTTTTCAGGAGTCCTATCGTTCCGGTATATCTCCCGCGCTCTCTGTAGATCGTTTCTGCCACCTCTCCTGATCGCCTGCGCACCGGCAGCCATACCCATTCCGGCAGATCCGGCACGGACGTTCGCAGCCTGTACCTGCCCTATAGTTTTGTTTACTTGCGCATCGTATGCACGCAGTCCTCCGTTGCTGCCTGCCGCTGCAATGCACGGGATGTACATGCATGTTAGCAGCAGCGAAACGACGAACAGTGTTTTTATTTGTTTCATGTTCTTTACCTCCGGTTGTGTTGTGTTCGTTATGTTCTTTCAGGCAGTTCTGCCCAAGTCCCACTGGAATCAGTTATGAGATAAGCATACTTTCGGTTTTTAGATTTTTTAACTCTTTATAATGCTTTATAATCCTCTATCAATCGCTGTAATTCAACTTAAATCTTTATGATCGGTTCTTCGATACCACTGGTGTGCGCGATGTGGGATGTGTGAGAACGCGTGCATATTTTAACCAGCATCTTTAAATTATTCCAAAACAGAATATAACGTCAGGATCAGGAATGAAGATGCTCATGAGACTGCTATTGACCGCATCGATCTGTCTGCTCATCGCGTGTACAGCGGCTGCCATACCGCCATCTGTGAACCACACCGACAACTACACCGTAGTTCTCACGTACGGGCAGACCCCGTATCAGATCGGGTATCGCGCTTCCGGAAACGTCACTGCCTGGAACTGGTGGGACACTGGCGAAGGCATGCAGCAGCAGAACCTGGTACTTGCAATGGTGCTTGATAAGACCGCGCACCCGGTCGGTGGACTGTCCCAGCCCAGTTTCGGTCTCTCACAGACACGGTTTCGCGCGGGGCTTAATACGTACTCATGGAAGGCGGACAACGACGGAACCGGCAATTACAGCAACAACATGGATATCTGGCACTGGGTACCTCTCGACCTCACAGAACATTCCAACCCGAAACTGACGTTTTATACATGGTACCGGATAGTTCCGGGCGACTACGGTTATGTGAAAGTCTCGACCGATGGTGGGAATACGTGGACCGAACTTGCGAATTACACAGGATACCAGACAGGCATGCCAGTTAAGAAGACGATCGATCTCAGCCCTTATGATGGCAAGGATATTCTCCTTGCATTCAACTTCGTATCAGATGCAAGCGGCGTTGATGAGGGCTGGTACATCGATGATATCAAGGTCGTTGCCGACGGTTTCACCGTTCCGTTCTTCAAGTGGCGGCTGTTTGGCAGCACCATCCTCAAGGACGGGGCAACATCGACACCCCCTGAACTCGTGGTCGAGGTCTCGTATCCCTCATACTACTCTAACAGAACCGAGACGATAAAACTTCAGGAGTACTCAAAAGGGCTTTACGGCGGGATATTTTACTATGCAACCAACGAGACCTATTCAGGCAGATACAATATCAAATTCACCAACGAGATCAATGGCACCGATCCTGCGTCTGCCGTGACGGCATTTGACACCACGCTCTGGGGCTGTCAGGCAAGCAATTGCCACGATGCATGGTCCCCGACGAACGATCCATCAAATAGAACCCTGACCGATGTCATCCATCCCGATAACATCACATCATCGACCGCAACCAACTGCTTAACCGCATGTCACACACCTTCTGCATCCCAGTTCCTGCGTGCAACGCCGGTGCACCTCCACGAGATCGTGTACGGGCATTATGGCGGCTTTATATGCGGAGACGCGGGCTGGATCGAGATATTCAACAAGCCCAATAATGTGAATGTACAGATGTACCGCGACACCTCGGTCAAGCGACCGCTCGTGCAGGGCGCATTCAACCAGCCGTCACATGCATCCGCATCCGCGCCTGTTGGCTGCACCGACTGCCATACAAAGTTCGTACACGATAAGACAGGTAGCGTCCCGTATCAGGTGGCGCTACACACCCTGCAGGGGACAGACATCACTTATGGAGTTCACAGTAACGTTTCGTGCGAGAAATGCCACGGCAATCTCTCGTATCCGGAGTTTACCGGAGATACTTCGCTTCAGGGGACGCTTAACGGTTACGCGCCCGAGTTCATGAGTTACGAGGAGAGTACCGAGACCTACATAATCGATGTGGATGGCGCGTCAGGTATCAACGTGACCGTTGTGGCCGAGGATACCGATCATGAGTTCTTAGTATCGCTTGTGGGACCGGTTAACAGCAACGATACAAAACCTGTGGACTTAAACGGAAGCGATCCGTGGCGCGGCACATACCTGCTTCCAAGCGTCGATGGCACCGCGATCTTTAGGGCTGGCGGGAAGATCTGCTACCCGTACGGAGAGTACCTGAACGTCGTGACCTTCGATTCCGGTTCCCCGGAAAAGGGCACGTGGGTCGTCAGGATTCTTGCCAGATCGACCGGAAAATTCAATTACACGATCACCTCGAACTATGATATCGCACGAAAGCCGGTCATCCACATCCCGTGGAACTGCAGCGAGTGCCATCAGGCAAGCCCGCCAGCAGGATGTGAAGACGCAAAGCCAGAAACCGGAGCTGCGATACCTGACTGGGACAACTATGGCCTGGCGTACACGCATACCGATATCGATGGAGATGGCAGCGATGATGTAACATGTAGGGCATGCCACAACGCACTCCACGACGTCGGCATACTCGACTGCGTGAACTGCCACCAGACCCCGCCGGGAGGGCACACCTCAATCTTTTCAAATTATCTGGCAACAACATACAAGGACTGCCTCCGCTGCCACAACGACCCGCACTACGAACCGGAACGCGCAGCCGGCGGCGACTGTGCCGACTGCCACCTATCAGGAGGAATGAACGCAACAGGCGGACTCCCGATCATCGATAGAGATGGGTTCTTTAAAAGCGTGCATTTCAACATTACTGGCGACTTCGATTCCTCGAACAACTCTACAATAAGCATGGTCTGCTGGGGCTGCCACAACAACTATTCAGAGCAACTTCTGGATCCGAAGCACTTCAGATTAAAGCCCGACTGCACCGACTGCCACTTCAATGCGACACCTATGAATGATGAATATCTTAGCAGGAGTCCGCAGCAGGGTCCGCCTCAGGTACTTGAGCACCAGCCAGAGGGCACCGATGTGATCACTGCTGTGAACTGCACAACCTGCCACAACAAGTCGCTGGTTTCAGGAATGCCTCCGACTGCCGATGTCAACAACCCGAACGCGAGAAACTTCGTCTCGCACTATGGCAGGAATCGAACCACCGATATCATCGTTGACGGCGGCGCTGCCAGCGACTGCTCCTACTGCCACCGCGATGGAGGAAACGAATTCAATGACGTGTTTAAGGATAAGGGCAATGCCAATATCACACACGGTGTGGACTGCGCGGCATGTCACGGGTACGGCAGGATACACGACGATGTATTTACCGTGCCTGTGATGACTCCGGGTGACAACTCGCTCTGCTTCGCATGTCATGACGATCTTAAAAACTACACAGTCAATTCGTCACGGTTCAACGAAGGCATCCACGCGGGTGCTAACTGCACGGACTGCCACACGCCGCTGCCGGTCAGGATCAATCAAAACGTCAGCGCCGGGCATACTGTGTGCTACGACTTCAGTGTGGTAGAGGATACGAAAGAGATGAACGTCACGATCAGATGGAGCTCTATTTCTGGCGATCTCAATCTGACGCTTAAGTATCCGAACGGAACCGAGATCGATTCATCAGCGCTGCCTGATATCAAGTACGTGACAGGCAGCGATTACGAGTACTACTGGATCTACATGCCGGTCAACGGAACATGGCAGGCATGTGTCACCAATGTTACAGGCACACCTGACTTCCGGCTCGCTGTGGAGCCGCTTGTGAAGCATCCGGGCATTCCGCCTCACGATTGCGAGGATTGCCATGTGAACCCGTTGGTTGAGCAGGTATACGGTGCACCGCAGGCAGTACAGCACACCAGAAACGCTACAGACGTTCATGTGGAACCTGAGTGCATGGGCTGTCACAACAAGTCAGAGATGATACTGCCACACGGTTACGAGGTCGAAAGTGAAGCGGCAAATGTATCGCACTACGGGAAGCCAAGATACGACATGATAGTCGAAATTAATAATACAAATACCACAAACTGCTCCTACTGCCACCGCGATGGAGGAAACGAGTTTGGCGATGTCTTTGTGGAGCCGCATAATGCAGATATCACACACGGAGTAGACTGCGCGGCATGTCACGGATACGGCAGGATACACGACGATGTATTTACCGTGCCTGTGATGACTCCGGGTAACAACTCGCTATGCTTCGCATGTCACGACGATCCAACCATTGTCAAGGAGTACACCGTCGATAAGAACGGTTTCAATTCAGCCATCCACGCTGGCGCCAACTGCACGGACTGCCACACCCCGCTGCCGGTCAGTATCACCGGAAGTGTTGGAGCCGGAACTACCGTGTGCTATAATTTCAGCGTACCGGTGAAGACAGAAGAGATGAATATCACGGTCAGATGGAGTTATGGCGATCTCAATCTGACGCTTAAGTATCCGAACGGAACCGAGATCAATTCATCAGCACTGCCTGATATCAAGTACGTGACAGGCAGCGATTACGAGTACTACTGGATCTACATGCCTGTCAACGGAACATGGCAGGCATGTGTCACCAATGTTACAGGCACACCTGACTTCCGGATCGCTGTGGAGCCGCTCGTGAAGCATCCGGGCATCAAGCCGCCGAACCAGTGCGCCTCCTGCCACGTGACCAACATCTCTTATGGCGCACCACCGGTCGCAGAGCACGTTACAAGCAGCACCCAATACGACGCCCTGGTGTGGACAGAAGCGAGTTGTACGGACTGCCACAGGAACGACATCATATATCCGTCGAGTATCATCGCTGCCCATGTCAACACAAGTAACGAAGGCGCGATGAGTTCACATTACGGCGTGCCAGATGTCCTCGACACCAGAGAATGTATCGACTGCCACGAGAACGACGATATCGGCAGGAAGTGGGGCGACGCTCCAGAGCCGAGAAACATCACACGTTATGAGCGTATAGAGGATGCTAATGACATCGAGGAGACGCTCCGAACAGGTGATGTCTGCAAACTCAAGAATGGCTACGAAATCACGGTCGGTCCGGTCAGTTCAACGGGAAGCAGCATCTGGGTCGATCTGATACACAACGGAGTATCGGTCCAGAGGGAACTGGTAAGCGAGGGCGGGGTCTTTGAGTACGAGATCAAGAAGGACTGGATCAAGTCAAAGAGCAATGCCGGTGACACACTCTACGGAACCGGACATGAGACCTACAAACACAGAAGGTCGAATGTAAGTAGCTACACTACCATCGTCGATCTCGAGGTCGATGATATCTTTACCAGTGGCATGATGGGCGTTGCCACATTCAAGGGACTGGTTCTCAAATCCCGCATGCACGTCGAGACCGAGGACAAGGCGTGCTATACCTGCCATATCGATGAGTACCGGTACTACGCGCCCGATGACGGCGACAGCTATTTCGTCCTCAGGAACTCGGGCGCAGACGGTGATACGGATGATGCGGACGACATCACCATCGGACGGCTTGTAATCAACTTCACGGAACACGAGCATAAGACGCTGTATGCACAATCAGGATGGGATCTCGGCTACGGGTATCTGCTGCAGATCACAGAGATCGATCTTGTGGGCAGGAAGGCGGTGGTGAAACTCTCAAAGGACGGCAGAATCCTCCAGCGCGAGGTTGTTCCTGAAGGGGAGATATTCAGATACAATACCACAATAACCGATAAAGAAGGGCGGCACACGATGAATGACGTGACGGTCTTTGAGATGCGGGTTTCGGGGGTGTTCAGGCGATGAGCAAGATTACGCGAATGGCACGAAATATAAGAGGGGATGGATTTATTCGTGCCATCCACACGATTCATCTATTTATGTCATCCGTTATAAACGCTATTGAGCGCGCCACCTGCGTGACGCTGAAGATACGTTCTAAAAATATATTCATATTCACAATCATTCTGGCACTGATAATCACGATCGCGCCGCTTGCACCGGCAGCAGATACCAACACCAGCAATAGCACCAGTACCAGCACCGGAACAAAGTTCGTCCAGATCGAGGATGCGTGGTTTATGTCTCCGGATCTCTGGGTCACAGACGCGGACAAGACCGTTGGCGGACACAACCTGGACGATCTGCCGAAGGACACTGAGTTCATGCTTGGCGGCGAACCGGACACCTTCCATGTGGACACGCTCCTGCATGGTGCGTTCGGCGGCGACTGCCTCGACTGCCACCAGATAGGGGGGCTCGCACCGCCCGATGTCCAGATCGATATAGACGCATTCGGAAAGTCGGTACATGCAGGTCTCAACCGTAATGCCACGTACAACGCAACAATGACCAGTCTCATGAGCAAAGCGTGCTGGGCATGCCACAGCAACTTAACATCAGATGGTGTCGAGCCAGACGATCACCCACCCGATTACTGGGATCCAAAACCGTGCGTCACATGCCACGAACATAACCTCTTCGACGCCCCGCCGATATACGAGCACTTCTATAAAGGCGGGAGCGGCGCGGGCATAGATATCAGGGTCGAGTGTGTCGATTGCCACTTAAACGGCACGGCTGAGCACACGAGAATCCCTGAGATGTCTCACGAGGCGGAGGCGTCCCATTACGCATCGAGAGACGTACTTCCATCGACAGATAACTGTTCGGTCTGCCATCAGGACGTAGAGGGCGGCGCGGCGTTTGGGGATGCTTCACAGGTCTTTGCGCATGACAAAGGCGGAGCATGTGAGGACTGCCACGGCGTTGTCGAGACGTTTCATGACCGCGAACTCGGGATACCGCCTGAACGGACATGCAAGGACTGCCACACCAGTGCTGACTCGGTGGATAAATACGGGACTCCTGGACAGATCAGGACGCACTATCCTGGCGCACCGGAAGAGAGCGTTGATACCACAAAGGTCGACGAGACGCTCGTCTGCGAAAAATGTCACAACGGAACGATCCATAGCCCGTATCTCACCAGGCACCTGAATGCGAGTAACGAGACTGTATTCAAGGGCTACTGCTTTGACTGCCACGCAAAGGGAGGCACCTTCCCGTACCCGTCCCGCACCCAGATCAGCAAGCTCAGTCACGGAAAGGTGGCAGAATGTATGGCTGTAAACTGCATCGAGCCGTGCCACAACGCAAGCGGTGTGAGCAGGTTCCACGAGCCGACCGATGTCGTGAGCGGGTACTTCGGGCTTGCGCCGAGCGGTGCAGGTTCTCTATGCACAGACTGCCACCCGAAACACATGAGACTCGGCGAGTTCGAAGAAGAGGTTGACTGTCTCGAATGCCACCCCGGATACGGGACAGCGCATTACAGCGATGCGATCGTCGAAGAGGTCAACAAGTCCTACACATGCGCGCTCTGCCACAATGAGAAGGCAGATCAGTATCACAATCTCACTTATACTTATGGAGAGGGCGGGATCAGGGTTGATGAATCATGTTATACCTGCCATTCCCGTGACACGAACTTCACAGAGTCGCAGACCCTGACATACAGCGCGGGAGAGGTGCGTGGTGGTGTCATGATCGCAGGCGAGGTTAAGGAGGTCAATGTGGCAGAGGCGTTTACGTGTGCCGAGTGCCACAACGTCACAGACACGCCGTTCCATTACAGTCAGTATCCGCTCGGAAGCCCGCAGGACCCTGGCTGGGATGGCTGGGTCGCAGGCGTTCGGGCGCGGGATTGCAAGGACTGTCACACCTATTATGGCGGGAAACCTCCGTTTAATGCGACCGATATGAGCAGTACTTCGCACGGATACGAAGAGGACTGCTACATCTGTCACGGCGGCAGGGATCCGGTCACATTCCACACGCTCGAGGTCTTCGATGTGACCCCGCATGTCTCTGAGATCTCGATCACACCCGATCAGGTCCATGCAGGCGAGTCGACGGTGCTGGACGCGAAGGTCGTGACCGGATGGAAGATGAAGGTGAGGTATATCGAGTATTTCGTTGATATACCCGGTGAGAGGGGAGAAGGGACTCCGCTTACGTTCACACGTACCGAGTATTACGGGCAGGCAACCGAAGCTACTGCGGTCGTCAATACGACCGGCTGGTCACAGGGCAGGCACACGATCCTTGTCCAGTCGCTTGACTCACGCGGGATATGGAGCGATCCAAGACCTGTTATGCTTACCGTGACCAGACCAAAAGGCGTGCTTGAAGCGATGTTCCTGCGTAGGGAGATACTCTTTATAGGTGCAATCGCAATCATAATGCTAATCATCGCAATGTTGTACAGGATCAGGGGTAGAAGGATGAAATGACCGTTGGGGAGATCTTACTATACGCGGCACTGATATGCGAGCTGCTTGCAGTGATAGTGCTACTGTTCTACGGTAGATACCGGATCAATCCCACCCACATCCTTACCGCGACACGGCTGGCACTGTTGCTCCAGAGCGCTGCAATATGCCTGATGACCTACTATTTCATCAAGGATAATTTTAGCGTTCTCTATGTGTGGCAGTACTCTGCAAGCGGGATGCCGCTTCTGTATAAGATAGCGGCGGTCTTTGCAGGGCAGCAGGGAACGTATCTGTTGTGGGCATGGGCATCCATCCTTGCAGTCTGGTTCATTGTAGAGGATTACGGATTTAAGAATCCGCTGCACCGGAAAACAGAACTGATCGCGATGGCCATATCGGTTTTCATCCTCTTGCTCTGCATCAGGTCCGAGCCGTTCAGGCCAATCATCGAGCTGATCGATCATGCCCCTATCGAAGGCAACGGATTAAATCCGGTCTTCATCACGATATGGATGGTCATCCATCCGTTTGTCACGTTCATATCCTACGCGGCGACGATCGTTCCCGCGTCTGCGGGAGCAGCTCACCTCATCACAGGCAGGGAAGGATGGCACAGGATATCGCGGCAGTGGCTCAGGATCTCGTGGTTGTTTCTTTCGATATGCATGGTAACAGGTGGCGCATGGGCATACAAGCTCGTCGGATGGGGGGGTTTCTGGAACTGGGACCCTGTGCAGACCGCGACACTCATATTGTGGCTGTTCGTAACCGCTGTGCTGCATATAATCGCCAGATATCATGAGGGGAGGGAATATACGACTGCTGCACCAGTAGCCACGATATTTTTATTCATGTCCACGATCTACGTGACACTGGTTACCAGACAGGGGATCATACACTCGCTCCATGACTTTCCTGGCACGCCAACATACGGATTGCTGGTCTTCGGCATAATCGTTACCAGCATCATGGCAACCGGACTCGGGATACGTAAGTTCCTGCGAACCCGCGTGACAACCATCCCTACGAAATCCGTCTTTTCGACACGTAATACTTTTTTATGGACAAATATTCTGCTGGTTGTAATTGCTTTCGTATGCTTCTGGGGACTTACATACAGTTTTGTCTCGCAGCATCTATTAGGCACGAAGGTCATAATCCCGCCGGAGTTTTTCAATGTCTGGTGCTTTATTCCGGCGATACTGCTCATACTGCTGACCGGTGTATGCATGGCGTACGGCAGGATTCATGATGCTTCCCTTAGATATATACTGCTTTTCATATTCGTGGTTTCGCTCTTGCTGGCGATGTTGCCGGGTCACAAACTGCTGGACAGCGGGGGGGAATTTTACCAGACATCATCGATAATTATAAAGGCACTCGGATCGACCTCGGTGTGGGCGTTTGTGCCGGCGTTTCTGTTTGCGTTTATTGCGATCCTGTCCAAGTTCTCAATGGATCTCAGGCGGATGCACGGGCGCATGAGGTTTCGGACGACCGGGATCAACCTTGTCCATATCGGTTTCGTACTGGTGATAGCAGGCGTAATCGTCACCACATCATTCGATATCTCTTCAAGCGTCGTGTACAATGTAGATGAACTGGGTACAACGAAGGAGATAGGGAACGGCTGGAGCATGGAGCTTGCAGAGTTCGATGTCTTCCAGAATCCGGATGGCACATGGACGCAGACTGCGCATTTAAACATCTGTAAGGATGGTAAACCCTACTGCTCCGGTGCGACCGGATTTACCAAGACCAAGCACTTCGGGGACGTTCACGATCCGATGATCAAGCGTGGTATAGCGCGTGATGTGTATGTGCAGTTCCACGGAACAAGATCCCATATATCGACCGAAGCGGTAATCCCGCTAAGCGTCAAAATCATACCCGGGGCATCCCTGCTCTGGGCTGGATGCATTCTTATGCTGATCGGTATACACTGTATCATCATATCGATCTACCTGCTGGTGATAAAGAAGAGAGAACTGCTTAGACGATCCCTACGCGGTGATGTTACATGAGACTCCTTCCCTCTTTGCGCGGGAGAAAGCGGTACCTCGCTTTCAGGATGTTACCGGATGATACGGACGCGATAACGCCCGTGAAAAATTCTCCGTCCCGGGCGTCGACGGCGAAGCCGTTAATGCCCCGCCCTGCAGGCGGTGGCATCGATGCGCCCTGCAGGGGCGCATTATCGAGACGTGATCTCACCATCGAACTGGATCGGTCATCGCAATCGCTGCTCGGGGACGCGGGCAGCAGCGAGTGCGGGATCCGGGTACTGTCGTTTGATGGCACGGAAGGGATCGTTTCATGCGTGCACACTGAGACTACACGCACCCGTGCCGTGCTCGCCACGATCTATGAGATCAGGAACAGACGCGCCTCTGTTCGCGTGATCGGAGTTTCGGGAACGGTTAAAGGAGCAAAACGATTTTTTAGCGAGGAAAGGTGAGAAAAATAGAGAAAAAACAAAGTTTGACGGTACCCGAGAAGTTCGGGGCGTTCTGCGTGCTGTGTGCCTCGGTATACCTGATAGCGATCTCGGTCTTCCCGGTGATGTACAATCTCACCGGAGAATTTGAAAAAAACGATTTCATCTTTAATGCAATCCTCCTTTTGGTCGGCACCGGATCGCTCTTCGGGAGTATACGGTTTATCAAGAAGAGTATCCTCTTCGAACAACTGCTCGATATCGGATTTGAAAAAGGAATCTATGCACGGCTCGAACCGATTTTAAATGACATCGTGGAGTCGCAGGTCTCGATGAACGATGTGGCAGAGCAGCTTAAGTATATGAACACGAATATCGACCGGCTGCAGAAACGGTCGCACAGCACAGGGCCAGGAGTGGTCGATGTCAGGGGAGAGATATTCAGGTTTCTGCGGCTGGTGCTCCTGATCAATGTGTCGCTTGCCGTATTCATCTATCTGTTGAGGGCGTACGGTACGATCATACCGTATGCGATGGCGATGCTCTTTGTCATGTGGTGGGCAGAGATCACTTTTGAGTTTCGGATGTGGAAGAACTCGTGGGTATGGGTATGGGTCTTTGTCCCGGTACTGACCATACCGATCACAACGATTCTTGCAGACCTGCTATATGGCGATGCGATCCTGGTCGCTGCGATGTCTGTCGTGCTGATCATATATGTGGCTGCATACTATACATGGAGCAGATACCTTGTCGAGCGAACGCTGCCGTTTGGTATCTCCGAGATCGCAAAAGAGGATCTGCCTACAGACCGGCTTTCCGGTGTGCCCCGGATCATCGATCCGATCCGGAAATTTGTGCGCAGACGGGCACGTCCGATCTCGATGGTGTTCTTTACCGCATCGGCTGCTCTCTTCCTGCTGGTGGTGCTCACTGTCGCATCCATGATCGGGAATTGGCAGTCTCCGATCCCGATCGGCCTCCACCAACTATTGCTCATCGGGATGCACGTCCTAATCTTCTTCTCGGTCGGGAGAAAGTTGCGGAGGAAGAGTTTGGCAGCATCGCGTCCTGTGGTGTTGCAGGAAAGCTCCTGAACCCGGGACTCCTGTTAAATATGAGTTTTCAACGAGGGTTGTTTGGGAACCGGATCGGCTTTTCTGCTGAACCTGGGTGGCTGCGTTTGAAACTGTGTCTGTGGCAGGCACGGACGCCGCGGAATTGCGGTTGGGTGTGTCGGTGAAAGGGAGGATATGGGGCTGGGGAATATCTTTAACTACCAGACAACAGATATAACAAAAAAAACAATACTTTGTTACAATTGTTACAGGTGAGATTATGCCAAAACCGAATCCTTTTACGCCTAAATCAGGATGGGGGCCGAAAATATTCGCAGGACGGAAAGATGAATTTGAATTTTTGGATAAGAAATTGGAAGAAGCCAGAAATGGTAGATCCGATCATTTTCTGGTACTTGGTGAATGGGGTATCGGTAAAACCTCCGTATTAAAGGAATTCAAAAGAATTGCTCAAGAAAAAGGATTTATCACCTCTATGATAACTGTGAGAGAATTCAGAAAGACTGAAGACTTAACAGATGCTGTGGAGCATTTAGTTGAAACGATTCCCTCGAAACTCCCATTAGACCTGAACAAACTTAAAAAATTTCTGAGTCAGATCGATTCTCTTGGTATTCAGGTTCTTGGAACCGGTTTTCAACTATCGAGAACAACTGAAAGGATGGATCCACAAACTTTCCTGTTGAGATGCCTGCATGTTCTGTGGGAGGATCTGAAGGATGAAACCGATATTTTACTTGTATTGCTGGACGATGTGCAGAATTTCGACAGGGTTTCAGAGATTTTCACCCTGATCAAAAACGTTCTCAGCGATGAAGAAATTATTAAAACGGGTTATCTGTTTGCTATTTCCTGTACTCCGGAGGGCTGGTCAAAATTTATGCAACTGCACCACCCGATCGGTAGATACTTCACACCAAGACTCACGCTGAAACGATTATCCGGAGAAGAGTGTTATCAGGTCATTGACAGAACACTGGAAGAAACGGGTGTTGTTTTCGAGGAAAAGATAAAAGAGAAGGTATACGAGTATACAGAGGGGCATCCTTATGAATTGCAGGTTCTCTGTTCCAATCTGTATGATAATGGGATCAAGGGTAGAGTTACGCTGGATCAGTGGTCTCCTGCGTTGAATGAGACGCTACTGAATTTAGGAGAGATGGTATGGGATGCTACGTACAATGGGGCAAGCGAACAGGAAAGAAAAGTTCTCTATGCGGTTGCTTCACTCGATAAACCATCGAGCAGAAAGGAGATCACCAATTTCATCGAAGTATGTAATTTGGGTCTTTCCGGTGGTGTTGTGGGTGTTCTTCTTGGTAGACTTCTGGAGAAGGGGTTGCTTGCGAAGCCGGATAAATATCAATATGGATTGATAGATAAATTATTTAGAGAATATATTTTGAGATATCGGGGTTATGATGGCAGTGGCGCAGTGCCGGGTTGAAATATTATGGGAGGGGGGCGGTCGTGATCACCAAGGAAACGATGATAGAGTTCACGGCAATATCACTGCCTGCGGTGAGGATAGTCCAAATGGAGGGCATCAGATCATAAGCATCGCCGCTATCGCTTGCACTTCACTTATGCCCGAGCCCCATCGCCCCAGCCCCACTGACCATCAGAGCACCCGCCATTATCAGCCCACCGCCCATCAGCATGCTTGACGTGATCTGCTGGCTCAGGATGATTGCGGCAAAGACCACAGCGCTTGCGGGCTTCAGCAGCGCGATGATGCTCGCATTCCGGGATCTGACATACGCAAAGACACAACTGTAGTAAAGCGTTAGACTTGCAAGCTCGTTGGAAGAAGACCCAGAAGTAGGAGCAGATGATGGAACCGAGCGGCATCTGGCTTGTAATGCTTACAAAGATGGCGATTGTGCCAAAGAGGATGGCTGCGGATGCGACCTGCAGGTGACCTTTGAGAGGGGGCGCGTATGGTGTTTACGATTCAGGTTGTTCTTGTATTTAGGTGGATGGCGTGTGTGTTTGGTTAAGCACTCTGCCCCCATCAACCGCTCCCGTTTGATATTCAGACGATCCCATTGGTATTCTGGTGCATCCGATCCCGCCGCCACGACCCGGACAGACGT
>Ga0209121_10003380_pt1 | contig 15518 bp, 11 predicted proteins | sample Cruoilmetagenom3_FD_187292 | JGI IMG/M metagenome (GOLD analysis project Ga0209121, IMG submission 187292) | Oil polluted marine microbial communities from Coal Oil Point, Santa Barbara, California, USA - Sample 3 (SPAdes) (version 2) | ecosystem: Environmental > Aquatic > Marine > Oil seeps ...
CGAGAAGGGGTATGTATTGTTCGAGACAGGTTATGGTCCGTCTGGATTGCCACACATCGGAACCTTTGGCGAGGTCGCGCGAACCACAATGGTGCGCCGCGCGTTCGAGGCGATAAGTGATATTCCGACCAAACTCATTTGTTTTTCCGACGATCTGGATGGCATGCGCAAGGTGCCGGGCAACGTGCCTAACCCTGACAGGTTAGAGGAACATTTGCAGCGCCCGCTTTCTGCTGTACCCGATCCATTCGAGGAATATGACAGCTTTGGCGATCACAACAACGCGATGTTGCGCCGGTTTCTGGATACGTTCGGGTTTGAATACGAGTTTTATTCGGCTAGTGCTTTTTATAAATCCGGCCAGTTCGATGAGATTTTGTTGCGCGCGGTCGAAAAATACGACGAGATCATGGAGGTGATGCTGAAATCCCTTCGCGAAGAGCGCCGCGAGACTTATTCCTGTTTTCTGCCCATCTCGCAGAAAACCGGACGGGTTTTGTATGTGCCGATGAAGTCGGTGAATGCCGAGGATGGCACGATCACGTTTGATGACGAAGATGGCGAAGAAATCACCATGAGCGTCAAGGGTGGGCAGGTTAAGTTGCAATGGAAGCCGGATTTTGGTGCGCGGTGGGCAGCACTTGATGTGGATTTCGAGATGTATGGCAAAGACCATTCCACCAATACCCACATCTACGATAAAATCTGCCGGATTTTGGGCGGGCGTGCGCCTGAGCATTTCGTATACGAGATGTTTCTGGATGAGACTGGTGGAAAGATTTCCAAATCATCGGGTAACGGGATTTCGATTGACGAATGGTTAACCTATGCCAGCTCTGAAAGCCTGTCGTATTTCATGTATATGAAGCCAAAAACTGCCAAACGACTGCATTTTGACGTGATCCCCAAGGCGGTTGACGAGTATCACCAACACTTGCGGGCGTTTGACGGGCAGGATTTGAAGGCGAGGCTGAACAATCCGGTCTGGCACATACATCGCGGGCAACCGCCGGTTAGTGATATGGTTGTGCCGTTCTCTATGCTGTTGAACTTGGCATCCGCGTCTAGCGCTGAAAGCAAGGATCAGATGTGGGGTTTCATCCGAAAGTATGCACCTGAGGCGACGGCGAAAACCCATCCGGGGCTGGATGAGGCTGCGGGCTTTGCTGTGCGGTATTTCCACGACTTCGTGAAACCGACGAAAGTTTATCGTGCGGCGAATGAACAAGAGCGTGCGGCGTTGGCTGATTTGGCTGAACGGTTGAAAGCATGGGACGGCGAGGTTGACAGCGACACGTTGCAAAGTCTCGTGTTTGCGGTCGGTAAGGAGCACGGGTTTGACCCGTTGCGTACTTGGTTCGGGGCAATTTATGAGGTGCTGCTTGGGGCCTCGCAAGGGCCACGTTTCGGCGGATTCATTGCATTGTTTGGTGTGGCCGAGACAGTTACGCTGATTGAAAATGCCCTGTCCGGCGCGTTCGTTACTGAATAAACGGAGGCGCCCCCAGTGCGAGCCTATGCCGACCGCTAGTCTGCCGATCATCAGGTCACCAATCATGTGATTAACTTTTGATTACATATTCAATGTGTGTATTGTTCAGTATGGCGCTATTCCCCGGTAAAAAAATGCGAATAATTATCGTTTGGTTAACCTCACCTTAACGATTTGTTGCTAATTATTGATGTTCGCCGCCATAGCTGCGGCCTTTTCTCGAGAAATTTCAAAACGGCACTTCGTAATTTTCGGAGTCCGTAGGCTTGTCGGCTTCGTGTCGATCAAAGGGGTATTGCATATGAATATGGTTGTTACGGACGGAATAGACTTGATGCCACCAGCGTTTGTGGATGGCTTGGACGATTGGTCGAGCGCAGACGGCACGCCGGGGTCGCCAACCTATGCCGGAGCGGCCAACGCGGCGATTGTAGCCAGCGATCCGGATTTCGGGGCTTGTCTGGAACTGCAAACGACAACGGACCCAACATCCCTGCGCTATATGGGCGAGGTTCCGGTGATCGCAGGGTCCTATATCGAGGTGAAGGTTCGCCTGAAGGTGATGAGCGGGGCGTTTCCGTCTGCGCGTATTGCGGCGTGGGCAGGTGGTGCTGGTGGCGTTCATATTGCGGGGCTGGATGAATTCGGGCCGGTTGAAACCATGGATACCTATGGTCGTACTTACGAGGTCTCGGCGATTGTTGGTTCGGGAAACCGTGCAGGTGTCGATATGCCTTGGGGGACTGAGCCCGTGTATGGGCATTTCGGGCTGGATCTGGATGGCGTTACGGGCAGCGTTGTGCGCATTGAATCGGTCGAGATCAACGATGTGACCTCGTATTTCCACCGCAAGCTGATGCACTGGGTAGACGTACGTGATTACGGCGCAATCGGGGATGGGGTGACGGATGATGTTGCCGCGTTCGAGGCGGCGGATGCGGCGGCAGAGGCCAGCGGTCAGGAGCTGCTGATTTCCGGCGGGACATATTATATGGCCACGCATTGCACGCTGAATTCCCGTTGTCGTTTCGAGGGTAAGCTGGTGATGGCCGATGGTAAACGCCTTCAGTTGACGCATAATTTCGATCTGCCGACATACGTGGACGCCTTTGGTGATGAGACGTTCGCCCTCAAAAAGGCGCTTCAGGCGTTGTTCAATTTCACGGATCACGAGTCGTTGGAAATGGGTGGCATGCGTATTCAGCTGGACGAGCCGATTGATGTGTACGCAGCCGTGGGCAACAAGGATACCTTCGCCAATCGCCGCGTTTTGCGGAACGGCCAGTTGGAAGTGAATGCGGGCTCTGCGTGGAACACGGAGGCCTTTACCAGCACGGCGAGCTATTCCAGTGGTGATCAGCTGGTGCTGAGCAACGTGGTTAACATTGCGTCGATTCCTGTGGGTTCGCTGGTGACGGGTACGGGTGTTGGCCGCGAGGTTTACGTGCGCGACAAGGACGAGGGGCTTGGCACGATTACGCTTAGCCAACCGCTGCATTCTGCGCCAAGCTCGCAGACGTATACGTTTATCCGGTTCAAGTATTTGCTGGATTTTTCGGGGTTCGCAAGTGTGCAACGCTTCCAGATCGAAGGGGTCGAGTTTGGCTGTTTCGGGGATGCCAGCGGGATTATGTTACCCAAAGACGGAATTGCGTGGCATATTCATAACTGCTGGTTCACGAAACCCCGGGATCGTGGGATTACCTCGATTGGTAAAGGTTGTAACGGCATGTCGGTGTATGACAACGAATTTTTGTCAAATGAATACAACACATTGGTTCAATACCGCACGTCGATTGCTTTCAATGCCAACAGCAACGATATCAAAATCCGTAACAACCGTGCGGTGCGTTTCTTGCACTTCGGAGTGCTGAACGGCGGCGGGCATATCATTATGGGCAACCACTTCTGGCAAGGTGATAGTTCTGTGGACGGAGAGCGCTCGGCAGGGATTGTACTGACACAGAAAAGTTGCAAGACGACGTTTTCGGCCAACTACATCGATAATGCGTGGATCGAGCTGAACAATGAACACGACGTTAAGGCCAACGCTGATGCTGGCACGCGCGCCTTCGGTACGTTGTCGTTGACGGGCAACATTTTCACAGCGGGGGATACGCCGACGTGGTTCACCTACATCCGGTTGGCGCCGTTCGGAAACAACCATACGATTGACGGGATTTCGGTGGTCGGGAATACGTTCAAGACCATAGGCAGCGGCGTGATTGACCGGGTCGAAGGGGTGGATACTTCCGAAGGGTCGTTCGATCATGGCGCGACGAAGGCGGTGACGTTCACGGGCAACTCGTTTGACGAGGTGGTGGAGCGGACGGAAAGCCCGGCAGTGGTGCGGGTTTCGCAGACAGGCGTGTCCGCTAGCTGGTCGGTGGATTTGTCGGCCAAGTTGCCGTTTGGCGGGCAGGCGCTGGGGGTTGATGCGGTGATGCCGCAGGGCGATATCCTGAACGGTAGCAACGTAGCGCAGTATATCGTGCCGACGGCGCAACTGGCTGGGAACAGCAATGTGGCGCTAAAGTGGGGCGCAAGCGTGAAGGGCACGGTGCATCTGATCGCGCGGGTTGATCTGCCGTCTTAAGGTTTGGCGATTTGGGATTGTCGGCGTAGGGTGGCCTTAACGAAGGAGGACGCTATGCCGACAATTTCCACAGACCAAAAGGTACAGACTGTTATAACCACGTTTGAAGTGAACCCCGGGACATGTCAGGATTTACTGGGCGAGCTGCGGGCCACCTGTGATCAGGTGATCAGCCGTCAGAAAGGGTTCGTCTCGGCGGCGCTGCATGTGAACGACGCGCAGACGCGGATCGCGAATTATTCCCAGTGGGAAACCCGCGAGGATTTTCAGGCGATGCTGCGGTCTGACGAAATGGTGGCGCGGAACCGGAAGATTAACGCGATGTGCAAGAACTTTGAGCCGGTGATGTATGATGTGGTTTATTGTTCGGGGTGAGATTGGCGGGGCGGCCACCGCAATGAACATTGTGCATCGCAGATGCACAGGGGCTATCCCCTTTGGGGGGTAGGGATCGCCCCTTTTGGGTGGTTGAGGCAAGTGGAACGCTTAAGGTTTTCGGTGGGTAGGGTGTGCGGTTTCCGCGCACCTTTTTTGATGTCAAGTGGGATGGTGCGCGGGGACCGCACACCCTACGGACTTCTATAGATTTTCAGAGGCAGAACCGAGAACTGCTGTAATTCTTTCCGAATAGCGCATGCAGCCTCCGATATTCCCTTCGAATTCGTGTCCAACAATTCGTTCATTTCGATCAACAATCACCTTAATTGTGCAATTGTAATTTGTAGTCGTGGGTACATAAGTTGTCGAAGTTCCGCTATAATTTCCATATGCGTAGCCTCCGTTTCCATATATATTTGCATTTCCGTAGTCGTAAGTGGTCACGGGAGTAGTTGTCGTAACATTCTGACTCGTGTACCAAATATAAACCTTCCTACCAGCAATTTGTTGCGAACCCGACGGTAGCCCAATTATAGAAATTAGGGAATCTATATGTTGTCCCTTCATTCGATCTAGCCCACTATCAATATCTTCAAAAGTTGTGCATGAAGCTAGAAAGGTCAGAAAAATCACAGCTAGAATTCGTTTCATGTAGCTTTTCCAAAAAATTAAGAAAGTGTTAAAGTGGCAATAACTAAGACTGCGTGTTATTCAAGCAAAATTGTAATCTTCGCAGGATTCACCCCCGCCTCTTACTCTTCCCCTTAACCACAGTCGTCCCAGCTCTCCCCCCAGAACTCCTTCCCTTGGTCGCCGCATCCCCTGCCGCTGCAATCGCGGACTGCCTCGCCAGTGGATCGTCGTGGATGGCTAGGTCTACGGCCTCCAGTCGTTGAACCTCGTCCCGCAACCTGGCGGCCTCTTCGAACTCCAGATTTTCCGCAGCTAAGCGCATGTCTTTGCGCAAAGCCTCCAGATGCGTGGCCAGATTCGCGCCGTAGTTGGCTTTGTCGACCTTCGTCGTGATACGGGACTGGTCGGTGTTGCCAGCAAACAGGCCTTTCATCACGTCTTCTACGTTTTTCTTAACGGTCTCTGGCGTAATCCCGTGGGCGACGTTGTGGGCGTGTTGTTTTTCGCGGCGGCGGTTGGTCTCGTTCAACGCGCGCTCCATCGAGCCTGTCACGCGGTCCGCATACATAATCACCCGTCCGTCTTCGTTACGGGCGGCGCGGCCGATGGTTTGGACCAGCGAGGTTTCGGAACGCAGGAAGCCCTCCTTATCCGCATCTAAAATCGCGACCAGCCCGCATTCGGGGATGTCTAGCCCCTCGCGCAGGAGGTTGATGCCGATCAGGACGTCAAAGACACCGAGGCGCAGGTCGCGCAGGATCTCGATACGTTCCAGTGTGTCGATGTCGGAGTGCATGTAGCGCACGCGGACGCCTTGTTCGTGGAGGTATTCGGTCAGGTCTTCGGCCATGCGTTTGGTCAGGGTCGTGACCAGCACGCGTTGGCCTTTGGCAGCGACGATACGGATTTCGGACAGCACGTCGTCGACTTGCATCTCTACTGGGCGGATTTCGACAGGGGGGTCGAGCAGGCCTGTGGGGCGGATGATTTGTTCGGCGAAGACGCCACCGGATTGTTCCATCTCCCATTTCTGGGGCGTTGCGGAAACGAAGACGGATTGTGGGCGCATGGCGTCCCATTCCTCGAACTTCAGCGGGCGGTTGTCCATGCAGGAGGGCAGGCGGAAGCCATGCTCGGCCAGTGTGGATTTGCGGCGGAAGTCGCCTTTATACATGCCGCCGATTTGCGGGACGGATACGTGGGATTCATCCGCGAATACCAATGCGTTGTCCGGGATGTATTCGAACAACGTGGGGGGCGGTTCGCCCGGGGCGCGGCCGGTTAGGTAACGGGAATAGTTTTCGATGCCGTTGCAAACACCGGTGGCCTCCAGCATTTCAAGATCGAAGTTGGTGCGTTGCTCTAGGCGCTGGGCTTCGAGCAGTTTGCCCTCGTTTACGAAGCGGTCGAGGGTGACTTTTAGCTCTTTCTTGATCTCCACCATCGCCTGTTTCATCGTCGGTTTGGGCGTGACGTAGTGAGAGTTCGCGTAGATACGCACCTGCTCCAGTTTGCCCGTGCGCTGGCCCGTTAGCGTGTCGAATTCTGCGATGCTTTCCAGCTCATCCCCGAAGAAGGAAAACCGCCATCCGCGATCTTCAAGGTGGGCGGGCCAGACTTCCAGGCTGTCACCGCGCACACGAAAACTGCCGCGCTGAAACCCTTGGTCGTTGCGAGCGTATTGCTGGGTGACCAGATCGGCCATCACGTCGCGTTGGTTATACTGTTGCCCGACGACCAGATCTTGCGCCATCGCACCGTAGGTTTCGACCGAGCCGATACCATAGATGCACGACACCGACGCCACGATAATAACGTCGTCGCGTTCCAGCAACGCACGGGTTGCCGAGTGGCGCATGCGGTCAATCTGCTCGTTAATCTGGGATTCTTTTTCGATGTAGGTGTCGGAGCGGGCGACGTAGGCCTCGGGCTGGTAATAGTCATAAAAGCTGACGAAATACTCGACGGCGTTTTCGGGGAAGAAGGATTTCATCTCGCCATACAATTGTGCGGCGAGGGTTTTGTTGGGGGCAAGGATAATTGCGGGGCGTTGCGTGGCCTCGATCACTTTGGCCATGGTGAAGGTTTTACCGGTGCCCGTCGCGCCAAGCAGTACCTGATTTTGGTCACCGTCGCTAATACCCTTAACCAGTTCCTTGATCGCGGTTGGCTGGTCGCCTGCGGGTTCAAACTCGGTATGCATGACGATGCGCTTGCCGCCCTCTAGTTTGGGGCGGGAGATTTCGTCTGGTACTGTGTCTTCGATAAGCATTGATTCCCCCTTTGTTCTATATTTGATAGATTGCCGGTAGAATACAAGGTTAAGGAAGGGTTAATTCTTTAGGTAGAATTGTATGGATAATTAGCAACTTATGTGAATGTTGCTCTTGCAACCTGCAACTCGCGAAAAGTAATGTGCATATGCAAGCAGCAAGTAGGCCGCCGGTTGGGTTCGAAAAACTTACCCCCCCCTCGCTCTTCGTAGTCAATTGGCGGCCATCTTCTCTTGCAGACTCTTTGAAATTTGGCGATAAGTACGCAGGTTTTATTAAACGAGGTTTCCCAATGCTGGCACGTATTTACCAACCCGCACGAAATGCAATGCAGTCCGGTCAGGCGAAGACGCACACTTGGGTGTTGGAATATGTTCCCGAAACAGCAAAAACACTGGACCCGCTGATGGGTTGGACCGGGTCTGACGATATGCGCGGGCAGGTAAAGATGCAGTTTGAAACGCAGGAAGCCGCCGTGGATTTCGCCAAAGCGCACGGGATTGCTTATCGTGTTCTTAAAACGCACAAGCGCAAGCCGCTGGTGCGTGCTGGCGGGTATGGCGAGAATTTCGCCACAGACCGCAAAACGGTCTGGACACACTGATCTAATTCCCAACTGAATGTTGTCGCGGGCGATGCATAGTGCTATGCGGACGCAAATTCCATGCGCGTGACCACAAAAGGAGCCCCCGCGAATGTCCGATTACATTGTTAAAGATATCTCCCTTGCTGAATTTGGCCGTAAAGAACTCGATATTGCCGAGACAGAAATGCCGGGCCTGATGGCGCTGCGTGATGAATTTGGCGACAGCAAGCCGTTGAAGGGCTCGCGCATTGTCGGGTCATTGCACATGACAATCCAAACTGCGGTTTTGATCGAAACGCTTGTGGCGTTGGGTGCGGATGTTCGTTGGGCGTCGTGCAATATTTTTTCGACCCAAGATCACGCTGCTGCGGCGATTGCTGAAAGTGGTGTGCCGGTTTTTGCGATTAAAGGCCAGAGCCTTGAAGAACATTGGGATTACCTCGATCGCTCTTTCCAGTTCCCCGAAGGCGCCAACCTTATCCTTGATGATGGCGGTGATGCGACGCTTTACGTTCTGCTTGGCGCACGCGTTGAAGCAGGTGAAACCGATCTGATCGAGGTGCCTACATCGGAAGAAGAAATCGCGGTTTTTGCACAGATCAAAAAGCGTATGGCGGAAACTCCGGGCTGGTTCACCAAAACCCGCACAGAAATTCAGGGCGTTTCCGAGGAAACAACAACAGGCGTCCACCGTTTGTATGAACTGGTGAAACAAGGCCAGCTACCGTTCCCTGCGATCAACGTGAACGACTCGGTTACGAAATCGAAGTTCGACAACAAGTATGGCTGCAAAGAGAGCCTCGTTGACGGTATCCGCCGTGCGACCGATACAATGATGGCTGGCAAGACGGCTGTTGTTTGTGGCTATGGCGATGTTGGAAAAGGCTCTGCCGCGTCGCTTCGCGGTGCAGGTGCGCGCGTGAAGGTTACCGAGATCGACCCGATCTGTGCGCTTCAGGCGGCTATGGACGGGTTCGAAGTCGTGACACTGGAAGATGCGGTTTCCACTGCTGATATCTTCGTCACCACAACCGGCAACAAAGACATCATCCGTATCGAGCATATGCGCGAAATGAAGGACATGGCGATTGTTGGTAATATCGGCCACTTCGACAATGAAATTCAGGTAGCGGCGCTTCAGAACCACAAATGGACAAACATCAAGGATCAGGTGGACATGATCGAGATGCCCTCGGGCAACCGCATGATCCTTCTGTCCCAAGGCCGTCTGTTGAATCTTGGCAATGCGACGGGCCACCCATCGTTTGTGATGTCGGCGAGCTTTACCAATCAGGTGCTGGCGCAGATGGAACTTTGGATGAAGGGCGACGAGTACAAGAACGACGTCTACATCCTGCCCAAGCATCTAGACGAGAAAGTCGCGCGGCTGCATCTGGACCGGATCGGCGTAAAACTGTCGAAACTGTCCAACGAGCAAGCGGAATACATTGGCGTGACACCAGAAGGCCCGTTCAAGCCGGAACACTACCGGTATTAAGGTTTAGTAAGGTTAATAAATAACCCCAAGCGGCCGGAGGAAATTTGGCTGCTTGGGGGTGATGTATTGGGGGGGCTTGCCGGTTCCAATCTCTGCGACGTCCGCACAGCCGACATTAAAATCAAAAGGCCCGCTATTCAGCAGGCCTCGCTAGTTTTAAGTTCCGGGATGCAGCGTTTTCCCCAAGATATGTGCATCATTTCTGATTACGCTGCCAGCATGCCCCACGATCAAGGGGTCCGGTACGGTTGCGACTTCGGGGTCGCGGTCAGGGTAGTCAAGCGACGCAAGGAAATGGCGCATTGTGTTCAGGCGCGCGCGTTTCTTGCAGTTCGATTTGATGATCGTCCACGGCGCGTCGGCGGTGTCTGTGTAAAAGAACATCGCCTCTTTGGCCTCGGTGTAATCATCCCATTTGTTAAGGCTGGCGCGATCAATCGGGGACAGTTTCCACTGCTTCAAAGGATCGTGTTCGCGCGATTCAAACCGGCGGTGTTGCTCTTCTTGCGTGACAGAGAACCAGTATTTGAACAGGCGAACGCCCGAACGCGTGATCATCCGTTCAAAGTCCGGTGTCTGGCGCATGAATTCCAGATAGTCTTGCGGTGTGCAAAAACCCATCACCCGTTCAACGCCTGCGCGGTTGTACCATGAGCGATCAAAAAATACGATCTCGCCAGCCGATGGCAGATGTTGGATGTAGCGCTGGTAATACCACTGGCTTTGCTCGCGTTCGCTTGGTTTGTTCAGCGCTACAACACGAGAGGTACGCGGGTTAAGATGCTCGGTAAAGCGTTTGATGGTTCCACCTTTACCAGCAGCATCGCGACCCTCAAACAGGATCACGATCTTCTGGCCGGTGTCTTCAACCCATTGTTGAACCTTTAGAAGTTCCACCTGCAACTTGGCTTTTTCGGCCTCGTAGACGGCCTTCTTCATCTTGTCCTTGTATGGATAGGTTGCCTGCTCGAACCGCGTTTGAGGCGAGTCGGTGGGCACGCTAACGGCTTCGGCAATATCAACTTTTGGTGTTGCTGCGGTCTTTTTAACTGGCATGAAATAATCCCCGTTTTTTGATTCGCTATGTATGTTAGCAAAAAGTCATTTACACGCCTTGACCTGAGTCAAAATCAGGCCGCTGAAAAACCCAAAATGACAACGCCGGTAGCGACGATAATCGAGGCCGCAAGGCGTAGTTTCCATGGGCGCTCACCCAGCCAGATCATACCGATGAGGGCGGCGAAAACCACGGATGTTTCGCGCAGGGTTGAAACCATGCCCAAAGGTGCAATGGCTTTGACGTAGATAACCAAGCCATAGGCGGTGGCCGATATCAGGCCTCCGATCAAACCCAGGATTAGCGTTTGGCGGGATATTGTTAACATCCGGCGGCCCAACCGGGCGAATACAAAGGCGGCAATGATGGATTCAGCGACGAACAGCCAGCCGATGTAACCCAGCGAGGTGGCTGCGACGCGCACGCCCATACCATCAACAAGGGAATAGCTGGCGATCATGACGCCTGTCGCCAGTGCCGTAAGGACGACGAGGGGCGGGGTTTCGCCGCGAAACACGTCGCCCGCCATCATAAATATTCCGGCAGAGGCCAGCAGGATGCCCGCCCATGCGGCGGGCGGCAGGGTCTCGCCTGCGAAAACCTGTGCGCCGAGCGCGACCAGAACGGGGGACATGCCGCGTGCGATTGGGTAGACTTGGCTTAGGTCACCGAGGCGATAGGAGTGGTAGAGCAGGAAGTAATATCCGAAGTGGATAACAGTGGACCCAGCGATGAATGGCCAGCTTTCAGGCGCAGGAAACGGATTTTGTGTGGCAAGGGCGATGCCAAGGATCACGTGACCGACCGCGATCAGGCCAAGGATGGCAAAGCGGTCATCAGCAGCTTTGACAAACGCGTTCCATAGCGCGTGCAAAAGGGCCGCGAACAGAACGATGGAGATTGTTGTGAGTGTCATGGTCAACCGTGGCGAGCGGGGCCGATGTGCCCCGCTCGACTAGTATCAGGGCTTTTCGCCGCGCGCTAGGCGTGCGTTGATGTCGTCGATAACCGCTGGCAGCTCCACAAGGCTGTCGATCACGTAGTGCGCTCCGGCTTGTTCGAGGATGCCGCGAGTTTTCACCATACGGGCCGCGATGTCGGCTTCGGAAAGCGTCGCTTCTTCTTCCAGTGTGTTGATATTCATGTAGTTGGAGTACCGAACCAGCCCAACACCCCAGCAGCCAGCGTTCATAGCTTCGCCAATACCGGAAACCGTGTCATCACACTTCACAACCGATTTTACGTCGTCGATGCCCAGAAGGTCGAGGTTCTTGAAAACCATATGCGGAGACGGGCGCGCACCGTTAACCACTTCGTCACCCGCAACTGTTGCATCGGGCGTAACGCCTTGGGCGATCACGTCTTTTAGCAGCACATCAACCATGACACGGGTGAAACCGGTGGAAACGCCAATCTTGATACCGTCAGCTTTTAGACCGTTAACCACGTCTTTGATGCCGGGAAGAAGGGCCGTGTATTTCGGCAGGCATTCAAGCTGTGCCGGAACGAAATCCGCAAACATCGCGTCAACGTCGGCTTGTGTCGGAGGGGCACCTTTGGTGGCTTCCCAACGTGCTGCGATCACCGGATCCTGTGTCAGTTTCTGGATGTGAATATCTTTGCGCAGACCCATCGGGCCACGGGCTTCTTCCATGGAAATCTCGACGCCCTGGTTTTTGAAAACCTCGACGAAAACCACGGCAGGCGCGATAACGTAAGCATCGGCGAGGGTGCCGCTCCAATCAAGGATCGCTGCTTTGATTTTACCGCGATAGGTGCGGGAGAAAGTGTATTCGGATGGTCCAGCCATTGTATTTTCCTTCAGGTTAGTTTGTTGCGTTCAATAATTGCGAGTTCGGGAGGGGCGGCGGAATTGACGCCTATCTCGGTTAGTGTCTCTTTGGCAGCAGCAACGACTTGGCGCATAACGGCCTCGTCCATTTGGCCTATGCAGCCGATGCGGAAACTATCCACGATGGTCAGTTTGCCGGGGTAAATGATGAAGCCTTTCGATTTCATCGTCTCGTAAAAGGTGTCGAAGTTGAATTTTTCATCTGCAGGGCAGAAAAATGTAACGATGATTGAAGACAACCAGCGATTTCTAAGCAGCGTCCCAAAACCAAGCTCTTGCATACCCGCGACTACGACGTCACGGTTTCTGGCGTAACGTGCGCCACGCCCTGCAACACCGCCCTCGGCCTTGTGGGCGCGCAGGGCTTCCAGAAATGCGACGACCACGTGCGTCGGCGGGGTAAATCGCCATTGGCCGGTTTTGTTCATGTGCGACCACTGTGCATGGACATCAAGGCACAACGAATGGCTGCGGCCTTTGGCGGCTTCCAACTCGTCCTTGCGGGCGATGATGAAACCGAAACCGGGAACGCCTTCGATACATTTGTTGGCCGATGAGACCATGGCTACGTAAGGAATTTCGGTGAAGTCGAGGGGTACTGCGCCAAAGGCGCTCATGCTGTCCACAAGCAGTTTTCGGCCAGCGGCCTCTACTGCGTCCGCGATCTCTTTTACGGGGTTGAGGATGCCTGACGACGTCTCGCAATGCACGATGATAACGTGGGTGATTGCGGGGTCGGCCTCGATGGCGGCGGTAACTTCAGGACCACGTGGCGGCATGTAGTCGCCCTTGTCGATAACAGTGTGGTCTCGGTTCAGGTATTCCAGCGTTTGGGCGATGCGTTTGCCGTATGCGCCGTTGCTAAGGACCAGAACTTTGCCGTCGTGTGGCACGAAGGACCCTAACATCGCCTCGACTGAAAAACTGCCGCTGCCTTGCATGGGCACGCAATCCAGCACGGCGTTGGTGTCGCCAGTCAGTTCCAGCAAACCTGCACGCATCTCGGCGGTGAGGGCGCGAAACTCGCCGTCCCAGCTACCCCAGTCGCGCAACATCGCTTCTTTGGTTTTGGCAGAAGTCGTCAGAGGGCCGGGGGTTAGAAGATAGGGTTCGCCCAATTTCGGGGCCATAATCGCGTTGGACATTTCACATTCCCTTGCACCTGAGATCAAAGATACTTTTAGGCTAGACAACATATTTGTAAAATCGTTAATTTATATCAGATCATCGATTTAATTTATGGGCATGACTATGCGCTATGTTCAACTTCGGGCTTTCCATAATGTTGCCATCCATGGTGGGTTTTCGCGTGCCGCCGAGGCGTTGTTTTTAACTCAACCCGCGATTTCCGACCAGATACGCAAATTGGAAGATCAATACGATGTGCTGCTTTTTAACCGTCACAAAAAGCAGGTAAAACTGACAACCGCAGGCGAGGCGTTGCTGGATATCACCAACCGTCTGTTCGAGGTCGAACGTCAAGCGCAAGATTTGCTGTCGGAAACGCGCAGCCTTAGTTCGGGTGTTTTGCGGATTATTGCGGATTCCGCGCACCACGTTAACCCGATTCTGGGGCGGTTTCGGGCCAAGTATCCGCGCATCAAAGTTTCCATGCGCTCGGCTAATACACAAGGCGTGATTAATGCGCTTTATGCCTACGAGGCAGACGTGGGCGTGCTGGGCGAAGTGCCCAAAAACGCGGAAATCAACGTGCAAATTCTTGGCACATCCGAGATTGTCGCCTTCGCCGCCAAGACTTTCACCCACGATAATCGTGATACGCTAACATTTGCCGATCTGGTGCATCTGCCGTTGGTATTTCGCGAACGTGGTTCCAAAACCCGGCAAAAATTGCAGGAGGCGGCGAAGAAGTCAGGTGTTCCTCTTATCCCCGTTATCGAGGCCGAGGGACGCGAAGCTGTGCGCGAGATTGTGGCCTCGGGTGCTGGTATCGGGTTTGTTTCGGCGGCGGAATACGGCCATGATGACCGGTTCCGCCTGATCCAATTAGAAGGCCCCGCGATTGAGATGGACGAGGCCCTGATCTGCCTGCGTGAACGCAGCCGTGGTAAACTGGTGGCGGCGTTTATGGAACTGGCCGCAGAGACGAGCGTTTAATCCTCGGTGTCGTCGTGACTGTGCTCTGGTCCCATTGTTTCAACGAGCCGTGTTTCCAAAAGCTGGCCGCTTTTGTACAAGATCGGATAGGCGACGGAGGCGAACAACGAGTTCAGTTCTTTCAGGTTTCGCAGGGTTTCCAGATGGATATTGCTGCTCTCGAAACTAATTTCCCCGCCTTCACGCAAGCGTTTTAGATGTTGTTTACGGCTTTTACGCTCCATCGCGGCCATCTCGGTTTTTTCTTCGATCAAGGTGCGCGCGGACTCTAGATCGTCCGAAATCAGCACGTTGAATGCCAGCTTGATGTTGCAAATTACCCGCTCGTGCAGGGTGACAAGTTCTTTCCAGCCTTGCTTGGAGAACTCCAAATTCTTGATGTTCTTGGATTCCGCCAGAACCAGTAAGCGTTTGGCGACGATGTCTCCGGCGTTTTCCAGATTGATCGAAAATTCTGACAATTCACGCGCTCTTTTTGCGTCAACCTTGGTCAGCTCGCCGCGTTGCAGTTCTGCTACATACCGACGGATGTCCGAGAAGATGGAGTTGACCTCAAGATCCATTTTGCGGACTTTCTCCATCCGTTCCTTGTCGAAGTTTTCGTAAAGCTCCATCACCGGATGCACCATGACCTCGACGATTTGGCCCATGCGAAGCACCTCGCGCGTAACACCGGACAGGGCAAGTTTAGGGGCGTCCAGAACGGTTCGGTCAAGGGCGCTCAGGGGTTTGTAGATGTCGGCTTGGCTTTCGGCCGTTGGTTCCGGCATCAGCAAGGCCAGCGGTTTTTCCATGGTTTTGGTGAAGGGCAGGCCGATAATCAGCAAGAAAAGGTTGAATGCAAGGTGGACGTTTACCAGATATTGCCCCGGCCCGAAGCTGTCAAAAACCGACAACACGGGCGTCAGGTTTACTATAAACAGGGCGACAATGGCAGCCGTTCCACGCAACAAAAAGTTGCCCACCGGAATGCGGCGCGAGAACTGGCTCATGCCACGCGATAACCACACCGGCAGGATAGCGCCACCAAGGTTG
>Ga0209121_10003383_pt1 | contig 15512 bp, 16 predicted proteins | sample Cruoilmetagenom3_FD_187292 | JGI IMG/M metagenome (GOLD analysis project Ga0209121, IMG submission 187292) | Oil polluted marine microbial communities from Coal Oil Point, Santa Barbara, California, USA - Sample 3 (SPAdes) (version 2) | ecosystem: Environmental > Aquatic > Marine > Oil seeps ...
TAGACACCTTTGAGCTCAACCGCAGACATACCAATCCCATTCGGTCTGAATGTCGCACGTGATGCGAAAACACCGATACGTTCATTGCCGCCAAGTCGAGGCGGCCTCACAGTTGGTTTCCAGCCCGCTTCAAGGTTCTTATCGAACAGAAACAACAACCACACATGGCTAAATTGCTCAATATCCCGAACAGACTCAAGACAGTTTGCTGCGTCAACCAGCCTGACTCTTGAGGTGGATGTTGGTACCAATCTAGGTTGCCTTGGCACTGCGAACTTCTCTTTATAGGGAGACTCTATAAAGCCAATAGGTTCAATGGAGTACATGAGTGGACGTCTCTGATTACGATCTATGGCGGGAAAATATCATAAAATCGCTTGTTTTTCTTTTGATAATAATTATCATTTGTTATGTTATAACGTATCAATTTAATTATTTAGGGAAATACAATGAAACCGAATATCCACCCGGGCTACCGCACAGTGGTGTTCCACGACACCAATGTTGATGAGTACTTCTTGATTGGCTCCACCTTGAAAACAGAGCGTACTATCGAATGGGAAGATGGTAATACTTACCCTTATTTCACTATTGAAGTGTCTTCAAAATCACATCCTTTCTATACGGGTAAACAGAGAGTGCTACATAAAGAGGGACGTGTTGCTAATTTTACTCGTCGCTTTGGTCAATTAGGTAAGGGAGCTAAATAATGAAAGTTGTTAAATCACTTAAAAGTGCGAAAAGCCGTCACCCTGATTGCCAGATAGTTAAGCGTAGAGGGCGTCACTATGTGATCTGTAAATCCAATCCAAGATTTAAAGCGGTTCAAAAATAACCGTCAATATGATGTGACATGTGTGTAAAAACGAGGGAAAAGTCAAACTTCATTCATTTGTCTGTTTTTCTTTTCCTTCGAGAGGAACTTAACCGGATATCGAGTGTGCATTTAACGTACGATGTATTTTATTTTCAAGTGAATCAATGGGTTATATTGTGAGTTATATTTCTAGTGAATGCCTTATTGTGAATTATAAATCTAGTTTTTGTGTTTAATATAGATTTATTTGCTAATTAATTGTTCAAATAGAGTTAAAAGTCGTCGTTTTTTACACATTTTGTAACATTTTGAATTTCTAATTGATATTTTTGTCGCGTACCCTTCGCTGGCAATTTGAACATCTTTGTCACAATTGCACAGGAATCACTACACAAGGAGGGAACAGATGAGTTCATCTGCTTCAATAAAAAACAACGCACCAAAAAAACCTATTTTCACACGCTTTTTAGACAGCGTTGAATATTTGGGGAACCTTTTACCCCACCCAATCACTCTTTTTGCTATCTTCTGTGTCGCAATCCTAGTTTCTTCAGGTATTGCTGGTTACTTTGAAGTGTCTGTCATGGACCCTCGCCCTGAAGGTGCTAGTAGTCGTGCTGCTGATGGTATGATCCACGTTGTAAGCTTACTTAATGCTGAAGGCTTACAACTCATCGTAACGAATCTAGTTTCGAACTTTGTTGGCTTTGCGCCACTTGGTACTGTACTTGTTGCAATGCTAGGTGTTGCGATTGCTGAACACTCAGGTCTATTATCTGCGGCAATGCGCGGCATGGTAATGGGCGCATCTCAGCGCATGGTTACTGTAACCGTGGTATTTGCCGGTATTATCTCTAACACGGCTTCAGAGCTGGGTTACGTAGTACTTATCCCTCTTGCAGCAATGCTTTTCCACTCATTGGGTCGTCACCCATTAGCAGGTCTAGCGGCAGCATTTGCTGGTGTATCTGGTGGTTATTCTGCAAATCTACTTATCGGTACGGTTGATCCACTGCTTTCTGGTATCACAGAAACAGCAGCACAAATGCTTGATCCATCTTACTCTGTTGGCCCTGAATCAAACTGGTACTTCATGTTTATTTCGACCTTCTTTATCTCGATTGCCGGTGCATTGGTAACAGAGAAGATTGTTGAACCTAAACTGGGTAAATACAATGTCGAAGACGCGTCTGAAGATCTTTCAAATGACTCAATGGGTAAGCTTACTGCTATTGAGAAGAAAGGCCTTAGATTGGCGGGTGTCGCTGTATTAATCGTGAGTGCGCTTTTAGCTTGGACTGTTGTTCCTGCTGACGGTGTTCTACGTTCAGAGGCGGGCACGATTTCAGGCTCTCCATTCCTGAAAAGTATCGTCGCGTTTATCTTTGTATTCTTTGCTATTCCTGGTTTTGTTTACGGCAAAATTACCGGTTCAATGAAGAATGACCGTGATGTGATTAATGCAATGGCAACGTCGATGTCTTCAATGGGCATGTACATCGTTCTTGTATTCTTTGCTGCACAGTTTGTTGCTTTCTTTAAGTGGACGAACTTTGGTCAAGTGGTCGCTGTAGGCGGCGCAACATTCCTTCAGGATATCGGCCTAACGGGTCCAATGTTGTTCTTCGCATTCATCCTAATGTGTGGCTTCATTAATTTGATGATCGGTTCAGCTTCTGCACAGTGGGCAGTAACGGCGCCAATCTTCGTTCCAATGCTAATGCTAGTAGGTTACGCACCTGAAACGATTCAAGCGGCTTACCGTATCGGTGATTCAACAACCAACATCATTACACCAATGATGAGCTACTTCGGTCTTATCCTTGCCGTAGCAACTCGCTACATGAAGAACCTAGGTATCGGTACACTGATCGCGACAATGTTGCCTTACTCAATGGTATTCATGTTTGGTTGGAGCATCTTGTTCTACCTATGGGTATTCGTATTCGGTCTACCAGTAGGTCCAGGCGCTGCAACGTACTACACGCCTTAGTGAACAGTGATAGGCGAACATTTCAATTCGCTTATTAACTGAATAAAAGACGAGATACCAAAGAGCCTGCATCAATGCAGGCTCTTTTTGTTTGAGTCAGTAAACTTACAATCCCGCAAACCGATAGGTAACGCCTAGTTCGAATGACCAGCCCACGTCTCGTTGTATCAACGCGCTGTCGCTGTCATGATGAATTAGGTCTGCTCGAGCGATACCAATCCAAGTTGGCGTGAACTCATAAAGCCCGATTAACCCTGCTTGATAGACAAAGGTTGAGCCCGCATCAAATTGGTTTAGTCCCGAAGCTGATGACTCGGTGTTAGAAATACCATACAGGTGATTGGACAGTTTCTTGTCTCGATAATCGACTTCTAGGTAGGGCGTAATGGTGAATGGCTGCGTCCAGGTTTCTAACGTTCTGCCTAAGTGAAGCTGAACTTCGTAGCCATCATGTTCTGAAGTTACATCGTGTAAGTAGGTGAGGCGTGCGCCTACTGTTCCTAAGGTTATCCCCAGTTCTCCATTCCCATCTCTGTCTTGAATGCCGTTAGGTAGGTCCACAAAAGTGTCTGACACTTCAGCAAAGCGCCAATTTCCAGATAGCCCTACGTAAGGCAGCAGTTGCCAATTGGCTAAGCTACCATCGATAAAGCCTTTTGGACCTGAATAGAATAGGTTGGGTGTCGCGCCAAATTGAGGGGCACTTTTAGTCGAGAAAACACTTTCACCATAGGTGATGCTGCCTCCGATGATTCCGTACTCTTGATCAGCAAAGTGTTCATCGGCAAAGTCTTCATCAGCAAAAGAAAGTTGGGTGCTGCCAAAAACAATGGATAGCGAGAGGGCGATTCGACGAATCATAAGCAATACTCCGTTATTGTAATAAATATCAAGAACGGAGTATGTCGATTAAAATTTCATCTGGGCTACAGCGATGTAAGAGGCGACTTCTAAAGCTGCCGCCATTAGAAAGCTGTGGTTAGCGTTTTGCTAATAGGCGATCGAGGTGGTTTGCGAACTCACGACGGTCGGTTTGAGAAAGGGTGCTTGGTCCGCCAGTTTGAATACCACTTGAACGCATAGTATCCATAAAGTCACGAATGTTAAGACGCGCTTTAATGGTCTCTTTGGTGTAAAGCTCGCCGCGAGAACTTAAAGCAAGTGCACCTTTGGTGATCACTTCATCGGCGAGAGGGATATCGGAGGTAATCACTAAATCACCGGGTGCAGTGCGTTTTACGATTTCATCATCTGCAATATCAAACCCGCTTGGTACTTGAATTGAGTGAATGTTGTTGCGTTTAGGAACGGGTACCAAGTGGTTTGCCACGAAGGTACATTCCACACCTGTTCGCTCAGCTGCGCGTACGATTGTTTCTCGGATAACCTTAGGACAAGCGTCCGCATCAACCCATATCTTCATAGTGTTCTATTTCTCTATTAGCTTATTTATCAGTTAACTTATTGCTCAGTTAGCTTATTGCTCAGTTAACTTGGCTTCAAGCATGGCAACGCGAGCGGTAAGTTCTACAATTTGCTTTTCTAGTTGGCTAACACGATCGAGTGCTGGCGCTTCTTGTGTCGCGACTTCCACTTTAGGGACGCGATTGGCCGTTTTCCAGCTTTTGATCGTCGTGATCAAAGCGGGCATTGGAACTGATGTGCTCATACGAGCTTTAACTAAAGCAACTGTCGGCTCTTTCCCTTGGGCTTGCAGTCCTTCAAGCACCGATTTTAACTCTTCAGACACATCTTTTGTGAGCATGTTGACCTCCATTTTTAGTATTTTTTCATTTTACTCGCTCCAGTGCGCGATAGCGAATCATAAAAGCGCCTATAGCTTGTGAGAGATCTCTTACAAAGGCTGTGAGATAACACGAATATATCGCTAGAGAGATTGATATGTATATGGTTAAGATTTTGAATTTTAAGTGTTTTATTTAATTAACAACTTGGTTGGATTAAAAGTGTGATGAAAATCTATTGTCCGAAATCTTAAATCGCGTAAATTAAACCTTGTCGGAAGGATTCTGACACGGAACAGGAAAGCACCAAGGATTTGGTTATCTTCAGGATGAAGATTTGGTTACTTAGGATTGAGTGATCAAGCATGGAGCGCAAGGACATTGTAGGGATACAGACAGTTAACAGGAAGTTAGCTGCAACGGAATGACAATGGACACCTTTAGGATAAAGGGTTGGATTAGCATCAGGACGATGTAAAGGACACCGCTCACGGAACAAGTGATGTGCGCTAACTAGGATTGTTAGCTTTCAGGAAGATTGGACACCGCTAGGACGGCGAAGTAAAGGAAAGAGCTGAAGGATTACAGCCACTATTATGGATGATGCATGGAGCATTAATTAGTAGCCGGACTGCTGCGAGTAAGACCCTAGCCCTGACACTTCGGTGTCGGGGCTTTTCTTTTCTGGGCCTTTATTTATTTCGGTGCTTTGTTATCTGAGCGCTTTTTATCTAATAGTTTTATCTTAAAGCGTCACATCTGCTTTTCTGCTAATGGTCAACACAAGGAGTGTTTTATGACGATTGCAACCTCAAGAACGCTGTTGGTACCTTATACCGAGCAGTTAGAACATGACTTTATTAAGTTGAATTGTTGCCCCATTAATCGTGCTGAAATGAATGGGCCGCACTCTATTGCTTCTGCGAAGCACTTATTTCAAGAAATATTGAACGATAACGTCGGCTTTTGTCGGGCTATTATCCACAATCAAACTCGCGAATACCTTGGGCACTTGTTTATTTCATCTGCGGATGGAAAACACGAACTGGGTTTTATTCTGGACAAAGAGTACTGGCATCAAGGACTGGCGAGTGAAGCGCTAAAACCCTTTTTTAGTTTGGCTTGTTTTGAAGAGCACTTAACGAATGTGGTTGCAACTGTAAATGTTGGTCATAACCCATCCATTAAATTATTAGAAAAGTTAGGCTTTGCATTCAAAGAGACCAAACAAGATATGTTTGGTCCTTATCATGAATATAGCTATACCGCGTATTGCGACGTTACATTCTATGAGGCTGTAGCTCAAACCGCATAGAGCGGAAACCTACCATGGTTAGTTTTCCTTGGTACAGGTCGTCACCTAACGCCGAAAACTCAAAATGGTACACAGTATGCCAGCGCCAAATGGTGGTGAGCTCATGGCGCATCTTCAGTTTATGACCACTAAAGGCGACACTTAATAATTGCAAATCGAGTTCTTTACACTTTCTCGCAATGGCTGTTTTTGCTAACTCAGATTGCCTGCGTTGCTGCCAAAACAGAAAGCAAAAGAAGCACAGAAACAAAATAGCCAATAAGTTATCTATCATTTAATCCATACTTCCTTTTATCTCTTTCTTCCAATTGTGACTTTAGTGTTAGGAGCTATTGAGTAGATCTACTCTTTAGTTAGTCTACTGTTGAGCTTTAGTTGCTTGTTGCAATTCAACCAATGCATTAGCAAGCTCTGGTGATGGATTCGAGTTCAACAATGGTAAAAATACCATTCTTAGTGTCGGAATCATCACTAAATCTGCAAATAGCTGATTGAATAGGTTTTGATTACCTGTTTGTGCGAGACGCAGCAAAAATTGCTCAGCAATAGTTGGATCTTGTAGGGCACTCCAACTTCGACCAGCTAAACCAATTAATACTTCTTGATGACTTAAACGTGGGCTAGCCAAAACTTGGGTAATCACAGCATTCGTTGTATTTTGCTCTGCACCTGAAAGGGCACGAACTAATGCTGAAAGTAAAAACAGATCCGGTTCTTTACTTGAGATTTCATTCTCTGCCATCTCTTGCAAGCGTTGAGCTAGCTTGTCATTGATTTGCGTATGCTCAAGCGCTCCTAGTGTTGCATAAAGAGGCTCTGATGGCAGTTTATGAAGAGCCTTACGAATAGTGACACCGTTTTGCTGGCTGCCTAAGCGAGCACACATATCTGTGATACCCTGCAAGCCAACCGTTTTCCAGTTGTCCCAACCGAGTTCACCTGTGAAGTAATGTTGAGCGTGTTCGTAGTATTGGCTCGTCGCAAGATCTAAACCTGATTTTACTTGGCTATAGAACACGGCCGTCTTGTCTTCAGAAGGCTTGAAGGTATATGGGTTGTTAGACAGCTTTTGTTGTTGCTCTTCGGTGATCTCGCCGTTCAAACGAGTGCCCATTGCTTCAATAACAAACTTTAGGAAGTTACCCACATCTCCTTGATGCAATAGGCCTCTTTCATCCAGTTTAAATTTTAGGAACCAAATCCAAGGTTGCTTGTGTTCGTTCCAGTAGCTAATCGCTAAGTGAGCTTGTTTCTGCAGTGGAAATGGGTACGGCTGTTTCCCCTGCTCAACATCAGAGAATAGGTTGTTGTCGATCTTTTGGATACGACGACCTAGATCGTAGATATCATATTGGCAACCGCTATTCTTTAGCAACTGAGTGAGCGTGTGAATGGTTTCCATAGTAATAAAGCTCCTAACTTTCTTTCCTAAATAGATGGTACTCTATGCCCCAATTTCAAGGTCACTAGATAAATAACTTGGTGAAAAATGACAGCTGCCACAAAGTTACCTCTTTTACTTCAACAATTAGAACAACAAATGCGCCAATGTTCTCTGTGGAGCACGTTTCCACCCTCGGATGAGGCGCTTGCGAGCATTGAACCTTTCGCGGTTGATTCGCTACAACCGGAAGAGTGGTTGCAGTGGATCTTTATCGTTAAGATCAACGCAATGATGGATGCCCAAATAAGTCTACCGAAAGGCTTTGCGATTCATCCTTATTTTAGTGAAGTGTGGAAAAATAAGGCAGACAAAGCTGAACTGCTAGTGACGATTCTGAGCATTGATGAGGTATGCGCGTAATGTTAGAGATCATTTATCAAGATGAGTATTTTGTCGCGGTGAATAAGCCTGCAGGTATGCTAGTACATCGCTCATGGTTGGATAAACACGAGACTCAATTTGTTATGCAAACACTGCGTGACCAAATTGGTCAGCATGTATTTCCTTTGCATCGTTTAGACCGACCTACATCCGGTGTTTTGGTGTTTGCATTGTCGAGTGAGGTTGCCTCTGAAGTCATGTCGATGTTCGCCAACCATGAGATGCAAAAGACTTATCATGCGATTGTGCGTGGCTGGATAGAAGAGGGCGATACGCTCGACTACGCACTCAAGGTCGAGTTGGATAAGATCGCAGACAAGTTCGTGAAAGAAGATAAAGAACCACAAGAGGCTATTACCGTTTACGAGCCGTTAGCGAAAGTTGAAGTGCCGTATTCAACAGGCCGCTTCCCAACCAGTCGTTATTGCTTGGTTGAGATGATGCCAAAGACAGGTCGCAAGCATCAGTTGCGTCGTCATATGGCTCACCTAAGACACCCAATCGTGGGTGATACTTCGCATGGTGATGGTAAGCATAACCGTCTGTTTCGTGATGATTTAGACTCTCACCGTTTGTTACTGCATGCTTCTGAACTACGCTTCATCCACCCTTTTACAAAGAAGGAGTTAGTGATGAAGGCTAACCTAGATGAAACGTGGTTAAGGTTGTTTGAAACTTTTGAGTGGGATACCAACTTAGTGAATGCTGAAGCATGTTCGCCTAAGTAAAAGTACACGCGTCCAAGTAAACGTAGAAAGCATAAAACAAAGGGCTGATAGTAATATCAGCCCTTTTTAATATCTGTGTAATTGGAATCGACTTACTAGAATCTAGTTGCTAATAGCGGGATCATTTTAACTTTGCTAGATCAGCTTCGATCTCTGAGATCTTACTCGATACTACTTTCTCTAAGTGACGTAAATCAGTGAGGATCTTCTGTTTCACATCGACCTCAGTGGTTGGCGTAGGTTTGGTGATCTTGTTTAGCTCATCAATCACAAGGGTGAGGTTGCGGTTTATCTCCGTCACTTCTTTGTATTGATTGTTGCCACCACTAACAAGCACACTTTTGACCTGTCGTGGGTATTTAAACTTAACGCTTTTCGCGAACAATTCGCCTTTCTGCTTACAAAAGTAAATCTTTAGAATATCTTTGTGGGCTTCTTGGCGAAGGGAATAACGTTCAATCTGTTTAGGTTCGTGGATACCTAAGCCAGTGAGGTTTGGATACATAAGCGACCTCTAGTTTATGAATGTAATACTTTTATGAAATTGACCTAATCAATGTAGCAGCCTAATCACGCGCTAGATAGTTGATATCTGGGAATTGATTGTAAGTTGTGGGCAAGATCGCTCTCTATCTTTACCCACATTAATTTGGCTATTAAGCCTACTCTTGGCATTGAATTAGCTTTCTAAGGTGCGAGTTCCGAAACATGCTCGGTTAATCTTTCTCTTAACGCTTGTTCCTGTTCCTCTGAAAGCCTTCCTCCAGCGTCACTGGTCAGAATAAATAAATCTTCCGCTCGTTCGCCGATAGTCGTGATTTTTGCGCCATGTAAATTGATGTCTAACTCAGCAAAGGTCGCACCTACTTCAGCCAATAACCCAGGGGTATCCAGTGCTCTGAGTTCCATCAAAGTGTGTTTTTTGCTCTTTGTTGGTAGGAATTCGACTAAAGTCTTGACTTTGAAATGCTGTAAATTTCGAGGTGTACGACGTGTTTTGATCTTAGTTGGGCGACCATCAGCGAGGACATGAACCAAATGTTTGGCAACGGCTTTGTGTCTTGCCTCATCAATAGCTTTGCCATGTTGGTCTAGAACGATAAAGGTGTCTAAAACATGGCCATCTTTGCTGACCATAACTTGTGCGTCGTGGACGTTAAAGTTACGTCGATCGAGTTCAGCAACGACGGTCGCAAACAGTGCAGCCTGGTCTTTGCAGTAGACAAACACTTCAGTACCACCACGAGTGGCTTTTTTGCTTATCAATACCAAGGGTTGGCTTGGATCTTTCAAGCGAAGTAAGTGCTCACAATGCCAAGCGATTTGCTTGTGGGTATGACGCAAGAAGTAGTCGGCCTTGAAACGTTGCCAAAGCACTTCGATTTCGCGAGCGGTAAAGCCTTCTTTACGTAACAGGGCGGAGGCCATTTGTTGGTTGTGGCGAATACGGTCTCTGACATCAACCGGATTTTCTAAACCACGGCGCAGTGCTCTTTGTGTTGAATGGAATAATTCCGCTAGTAGGGTACGTTTCCAACTGTTCCAGAGCTCAGGGTTAGTGGCGCAGATATCGGCGACGGTTAGACAAACCAAAAGCTCAAGTGATTCTTCATCACGTACTTTTTTGGCAAATTCGGCGATAACATCGGGATCGTGGATATCACGGCGTTGTGCAGTGACAGACATCAACAGGTGGTTTTGTACCAACCACGACACTTGCTTAGCCTCGGGTTTAGATAGCCCATGTTCAATACAGAAAGAGTAAGCTTCTACTGCCCCAATTTCTGAGTGGTCTCCACCGCGGCCTTTACCTATGTCATGGAAGATAGCCGCCAGAATCAGTAGTTCTTTCTTCTGAACTCGTGGGTACACTTCACAACAAATAGGGTGCTTGTCGTGGTTTTCTATCTGGCTGAAACGGTTAATGTGCTTGAGCAGACGAATACTGTGCTCATCAACGGTGTAAGCATGGAATAGGTCAAATTGCATCTGACCAACAATTTGGCTCCACTGTGGTAAGTATGCCGATAAGACGCCTAGCTTGTGCATCAAGCTAAAGGCTTTATGCAGAGCATTTGGGTGGCGAACCAATGCCATGAACTTGTCACGAGCTTCAGGGATGGTATGTAAGAATCGGTTCAGTCGACGGCGCGCTGTGCGCAGTTGTCGCAGTGTTGGTGGGCTTACTCCTTCGATGGAAGAGTCATTGGCAATATGGATAAACATATCGAGAATCGTTTCTGGCCGTGCTTGGAACAGTGCAGGCTTACGCGCCTCTATCAGTGAACCTCGACGCTGGAAATCGTCATCAAGAATTTCAGCTTCTTGGGTCTCACCGCCATTGATGATCGCTTGATCGAACAGTTTAAGTAGCATCTTATTGAGCTCTGCTACACGACGAAGTGTTCGGTAGAACTCTTTCATCATCATCTCGACGCCACGGTTTCCTTCACCAGTATAACCTAGATGCTCAGCGACTTGAGCTTGATGTGCGAACGTTAAACGGTTGTCGTAACGGCGCAGTTCAATATGCAATGCAAAGCGAACACGCCATAAAAAATCTTGGCACTCAACGAGCTCGCGATATTCAGCATCGGTAAGAAAGCCGTATTTACTCATTTCTAGTAACGATGTCGCACCAAAATGTCGACGAGCTACCCAACTCAGTGTGTGAATATCTCTTAAGCCGCCTGGAGTTGATTTGATATCTGGCTCTAGATTGTAAGTGGTGTCGTGGTAGCGAGCATGACGCTCTCTTTGTTCTTGAATTTTAGCTTTGTAAAAAGTCTCACTAGGCCAAAATGAATCGGAATGAATCTTTAGTTTCAGCTCTTGGAAGGTGTCTTCGCTGCCACAAAGTAAGCGTGACTCTTGTAGGTTAGTCGCGACGGTTAAATCATCGGTGCCGATATCAAGACACTCAGCAATAGTTCGCACAGCATGGCCAACTTCGAGCTTTAAATCCCAAAGTAGAGTAATGAATTGACTGACCTTTTCACCAAGAGCTGGTGGAAGCGTTTTTTGCGAGACAATGAGAATATCAATGTCCGATAACGGGTGAAGTTCACCTCGACCATATCCACCCACTGCGACAAGGGAAATATGTGGCAGTTTATTAAAGCCTAAATGTTCCCATAATCGACTGAGAAGCAAATCCATGTATTTGGATCGCAATAGTACTAAATCAGTAACTGGATGATGATTTAGAAATTCATTTTTTTGATACTGCGTGAAGATTTCGAGCTGATTTTTTAATTCGCAGATTTCAATTTGTTCATCATTGAACGTAAGAGGGCATTGATAAGGCATAGTTTGCTATCCGTGCAAGCAAATGAGAATAGTAAACAATTTACCAGAAGCTGGTGGAAAATCGAAATTGAGCGGAAAAAAATATCCTCGACAATGCGAGGATATTTTTAAAAGGCCGATGCGTTCAGTTTAATGAACTAAGCGTTCTTCATGATACGTGGAATAGTATCATCGCTGCGCAGGGTTAGTACTTCACAACCTGTATCAGTCACAACCAATGTGTGTTCCCACTGTGCCGAGTTCTTGCTGTCAGCGGTGTACACTGTCCAGCTATCTTCGTCATCGAGACGACAGCCGAATTTACCAGCGTTGATCATTGGTTCGATAGTGAAACACATGCCAGCTTTTAGCACAGTGCGGTCGTTGTTTTTGTAGTGAACCACTTGTGGATCTTCGTGGAACTCAGAACCGATGCCGTGGCCACAGTAATCTTTAACAATAGAGAACTTAGCACGTGGGTTGTTCTTGTTGTTTGTCTTGATGTACTTCTCGATAGCAGTACCGATTTGGCCAAGCTGAACACCAGGCTTAACTTGACGCATACCTTCGTAAAGTGCTTCTTGAGCAACCATACATAGACGCTTGTTTGCCGGTGAAACCTCACCAACAAGGAACATCTTAGATGTGTCACCGTGGTAACCTTGTGGACGAACGCTTAGGTCTGCATTTTCATCATCAGGAACAATCACAGTGATATCAACGTTTTTTATATCGCCATCTTTCAATACTGCAGGTTTGAATTGACCTGTGCTACCTGTCTCATCTTGTGATGCTGGAATGCCGTGACACACGATGTGGTTGATAGACGTACAGATTGACTTAGGGAAACCGTGGTAATCAAGTGGTGCTGAGTATGCGCCTCTTTCTAGAGCGTACTCGTGACAGATTTTGTTCAGTTCTTCTGTCGTTGTACCTACTTGGATGTGAGGTTCAATCATCTCTAGAATTTCAGCGGCCAGTTTGCCGGCAACGCGCATTTTTTCGATTTCTTCAGCAGTTTTAATTTTTACAGCCATTGCATATCTCTTAATTTGGTAGCACCTAAGTGTGCATATTGGGGCTATTCTATCAGTGCAGCATTTTAGCGCAACATTACCATGTCCGTACAATGTTGGTGGATACTGCTCAATCTGAGTGGATAATGTTCGGTTTAATGGTGCAGCGTGATTTGAATAGGACACTATTTTACAGAGGAAATTCGCCGCCACGGTTCAGTATAGCAGTCGCCATTTTTAGAATTTTTTCTAGCCATAGATAGACAAAATATGGTATAAAGCGCGCCGGACATCAGGACTGTTTTCTCCACTTGGCGAAACAAGCTTTGTGTCCACTAACTTATTTCTTTAAATCACACACATTCCGACACATGTTCCGGGGTGCCTCAACAACATAGATAACGGCTGAAAAGTGGTTAGTTGTTAGGGGTCGGATTCATGGGGGATGTGGAGGCCTAACCCCATAGAGGATTTTAAAATGGCAACTGTATCAATGCGCGATATGCTTAAAGCTGGTGTTCACTTCGGTCACCAAACTCGTTACTGGAACCCAAAAATGAAGCCATTCATCTTTGGTGCTCGTAACAAAGTACATATCATCAACCTAGAAAAAACTGTACCAATGTTCAACGACGCTCTAGCTGAAATTGCTAAAGTTGGCGAGAAGAAAGGTAAAGTTCTTTTTGTTGGTACTAAGCGCGCTGCATCTGAAGCTGTTAAAGAAGCTGCTATCAACAGCAACCAGTTCTACGTTAACAACCGCTGGTTAGGCGGTATGCTAACGAACTACAAAACTGTTCGTCAGTCTATCAAGCGTCTGAAAGAACTTGAAGCGCAAGCTCAAGACGGTACTTTCGACAAGCTTACTAAGAAAGAAGCTCTAATGCGTACTCGTGAAATGGAGAAGCTAGAGAAATCTCTTGGTGGTATTAAGAACATGGGCGGCCTTCCAGACGCTCTATTCGTAATCGATGCTGATCACGAACACATCGCAGTTAAAGAAGCAAACAACCTAGGTATCCCAGTTTACGCTGTAGTTGATACTAACTCTAACCCAGACGGCGTTGACTTCGTTATCCCAGGTAACGATGATGCAATCCGTGCAGTACAGCTTTACCTAAACGCTGCTGCAGACGCGGTTAAAGAAGGTCGTAACAAAGATGTTGCTGCTGTAGCTGCTGAAAAAGACGGTTTTGTAGAAGCTGAATAATAGCGGCTCTGAGCCATATTTAGTTCATATTAAGCGGTCATAATCGGTGGCTTAACGGACTGAATACAGTCAATATCAGGGGCCAATTAATTAGGCCCCTGTTTTTTATCTTTTTTAGAATTTACTGAGGAATAGAGAATGGCAACTGTAACTGCAGCTCTAGTTAAAGAACTTCGTGAACGCACAGCTGCGGGCATGATGGAATGTAAAAAAGCACTTGTTGCTGCTGAAGGCGACATCGAGCTAGCAATTGAAAACATGCGTAAATCTGGCGCAGCGAAAGCAGCTAAAAAAGCTGGTAACGTTGCTGCTGAAGGCGCAATCATCATCAAAGAAGCAAACGGCGCAGCTGCTCTTCTTGAAGTTAACTGCCAAACTGATTTCGTAGCTAAAGATGCAGGTTTCCTTGCATTCGCTAACGAAGTTGCTGAAGTTGCTCTAGCAGAACGTCTAGAAATCGCTGCTCTTCAAGCTAAATTTGAAGAAGCGCGTATTGCACTAGTAACTAAGATCGGTGAAAACATCAACATCCGTCGCGTACAATTCGTTGAAGGTGTTGCACTAGCTTCTTACCGTCACGGCGAGAAAATCGGTGTTGTTGTTGCTGGTGAAGGCGAAGCTGAAACGCTTAAGCACGTTGCAATGCACGTTGCTGCATCACGTCCTGAGTTCCTAAACCCAGAAGACGTACCTGCAGACGTAGTTGAGAAAGAAAAAGCAGTTCAAGTTGAAATCGCTATGAACGAAGGCAAACCAGCTGAAATCGCAGAGAAAATGGTTGTTGGCCGTATGAAGAAATTCACGGGCGAAATCTCTCTAACTGGTCAAGCTTTCATCATGGAGCCTAAGCAAACTGTTGGCGCTATCCTGAAAGAGAAAGGCGCTTCAGTATCTGACTTCGTACGTCTAGAAGTTGGTGAAGGCATCGAGAAAGCGGCTGAAATGAGCTTCGCTGACGAAGTTGCTGCGGTACAAAAAGGTTAATCCTTAGCGTATTGTTTGAAAAAGACCGTGGCAAATGCTGCGGTCTTTTTATGAATAATGAACAATTTTTTTGCTTTGTTAGCTGTTATGAATACGAACTGAGCTAATCAGTTTTTATCCATGACTGTTAATCATCAACTCTTTGGAAGGTAAACTCCATGACTACGAACCCTAAACCGGCGTATCAACGTATTCTGTTAAAACTTAGCGGTGAAGCACTACAAGGCGAAGAAGGTTTTGGTATTGACCCTACGATCCTTGATCGTATGGCTCAAGAAGTAAAAGAATTGGTTGAACTAGGTGTTCAAGTAGGTGTTGTTATCGGTGGCGGTAACCTTTTCCGTGGTGCAGGCCTTGCTGAAGCAGGCATGAACCGCGTTGTTGGTGACCACATGGGTATGCTTGCAACGGTAATGAACGGCCTTGCAATGCGTGACGCTCTGCACCGTGCTTATGTAAATGCGCGTGTAATGTCAGCTATCCCGCTTAAAGGGGTGTGTGACGACTACAACTGGGCAGATGCAATCAGCCAACTACGTCAAGGTCGCGTTGTGATCTTCTCTGCAGGTACTGGTAACCCATTCTTCACTA
>Ga0209121_10003385_pt1 | contig 15503 bp, 20 predicted proteins | sample Cruoilmetagenom3_FD_187292 | JGI IMG/M metagenome (GOLD analysis project Ga0209121, IMG submission 187292) | Oil polluted marine microbial communities from Coal Oil Point, Santa Barbara, California, USA - Sample 3 (SPAdes) (version 2) | ecosystem: Environmental > Aquatic > Marine > Oil seeps ...
CTCCCCTCTCTGGCTCATCCGAGCCATGTGAAAAACTGCTGAATTAGCGGCCAAGCTTTGATCAGCCCCCACACGCCCGCCCCTATGATTAGGAGGGGATAAAGGTAGAGGAAGATGATCAAAAAATCTGTCGCCGCTCGGCTCCGGAAGGAGTTTGGATTGTACTCCCTCGCCAACCGCGTCCTTCCGTCGTACATTGTTTTTCTGCTCCTTTCTCCTCTTTTGAGGAAACTAAAGATTATTGGATTTTGTTAAGTTGCAAGAGAAAACTTTCGAGGATATTATACCAGAACGGTACCAAACCTCAAAAACCCTCTTTTGCCCCTTAAACCAGCGTTTGTCAACCCGACGGGTTGACAAGGGTGGTGGTGAGGGGGCAAACAGTTCGGTTTTGACGCCGAAAGCTGTTTGCCCCTCGACCTCAGCTCCTCTCTTTCGTCACTCCCCTTCCCCCTCCCAAGAGATGATCAAGGTGAAGGATTCCCCCTCAGCATACTCGTCCGTGTACATGACCCTGTCGAGGTGAGCGAACTCCTCCTTGAGGACGCGGCTCATTACCACGATCGCCGGCCGGGAGCTTCCCCCAACGAAGGGGGCCTCAACCTCGACCTTCTTCTTGCCCGCCTCAAGGGCGGCGGTAATTGCCGCCTCCAGTACTTCTGCGAATCCTCTTAGTACTCCTTGGTTGTGGGACATTTTCTTTTCTCCTTTCTCATAGAATCTTGGCGGTGACCACTTCTCCGAATTCATACCGCGGCGTGGGGATCATCAGATCCACCCAGGCCACATTTCCCTCCTCGACGATGGCGGGGCCCCGATCGACACAGGTCCAAACACTGCCGTCGGGTAAGCGGAATTGACGCCCAAAGGGCCAGGATTTAGGGCAAGCGGCCGCTCCAGCCCGTGAGAGGGCCTGCCAATCGTTGCCCAAGCCGCAGAAGAACTTCTTCCCGGACCAGTCGTCGGTCAGCCAGGACTTACAGCCGGAAACGCGGCTGACGCACTGATCGCCGCGCTCTTTGGCACAGTTTATTCCCAAAAGCGGCGGCCAGTAATTGCTGACTTTGACTAGCCGCTCTTGCCCGCTTTCGGAGAAGTTTCTTTCTACCGGAGCGGCGATTGCCGGCGCGGCGAGGGCGACGGCGGCCGCGGAAAGGTCGGCGGTCCCTCCCCCACCCCCGTCCGTTTCGGGGAGAAAGGAGAGAAGGAACAGCCCTATCAATCCGTAAATAATTAGTTTTTTCATGTTCTCTCCTCTTTAATTACGCCCATCTAGGCGCCACAAAGTGGCGCAGCTACAGGCGGGGACAAGCCCCGCAACTACTCCTATTTGCTAGCTTCCACCGAAGTGGAAAACACCAACTAGGACGGGAGACCAAGTGGGGTATGGCAATAAATGCCCACAAACCAAATGGTCTCCCGACGCTCTCTCCTTTCCTACGGAGGTGGGCGAAGGTTCACCCATGGGTGAGGGAACACGATTGGGCTCCTCATCCCCACCTCCTATTCGGCCTCGGCCTCTTTCTCCCGCTGGTGCTCGATGTATTCGCCAACAGTGGCGGAAAGATCACCGGAGCGCGGCCGTCGCACAGTCGTTGCCTGCACCTGCCGACCGGCAGACTCAACCAGGCGTACGGGATCCTCCCGTGGCCCTTCTGGGTAGCATTCCTTACTGCGCCGGCGAGCGCGACGGTCCTGGCGGCAGGCTCGACGAGTCTCGCGACCCAAGTCGGCACGTTCTATGGCCTGGACCTTTTGCTCGGCGTCCATCTCGTCCAGAGCATCTTCGAGGGCCGCGATGGCCTTCGAAGAGGTCGCCAGTTGCTCTTCGTATTTCGCAACTGCTCTCTTCACCATGCCGACCACTCGACGGCTGGGGGAGTTCAACTCTTCGAGCTCGTCGAGCTGAGGCTTCAAATCGGCCAAAGCCCTTTCGGCCTCATCGCGAACATCCTGAAAATCGACCAGGTCAATTTGGTGTTCTCTGATGGCCAGATCCAGCTGCTGCTCGTTCATTTTCTGAATGGCGTAGGCCCTCTTTACTGCCGCCGCAACCTCGCCGATGGTCTTTTCATACCACTTTTGGACCCTCCGGTCCCAGATGCTCCAGGTCCGGCGATCGGACAGTAGTGCGAAAAAGACGATGATCAGCAGGACGACGATCAGCCACTCGAAGCCGGTCAGGACTCCCAAAGCCAAATCCAGTATCCCTCCGAAAAACTCAGATATCTTTTCCGGCATCTCATTTCCTCCTTTCTAACTTGTGGGCAAGTTCTCCCGCGCGGCGACGTTGATCGGGATTAACGCACTTCTTGCGCGCGCTCTGAAGCTTTCTTTCCGCTTTGTCAAAATTGCCCTCCCGAATGAGCTCCTCCGCTTGATCCAGAAGCGCGTCGGCGAAGGCGATTCGCTCATCTACTTTCTGGCGGTCTTTTGCTTCTTGTTTCTCGCGCCCCCTCTCTCGGCTTCGCCGAAGATTCTGCAGGGTTAGGTGGTGATGCCCGAACAGGGCGATCAAAACCACCATGAAGATGGTTCCCCCGCAAATATTCAAGGCGCCCGCCCAGTTTTTCTCGCGTATCTCCTTTCGGGCGCGCTCGTCCCAGTCTAAGGAACCCGATTGCGGGTCGTCTGACTCGCGGACGCTAACAACTGTCGGTTGAATCTCTGGATGGGGTGTCTCGTTGGGCAGGCCTCGACAAAAGCCAGTGATAAGGGTCCCGTCCTCCCACCAGGTGCAGATTTCACCCTGGGCCTGGACGGGCGAGGGTAGCAGTAGTAGGGTGATCACTGCGACGACGGCGATCAAAAGTCTCTTTTCTCTTTCTTTCATCCCTCACCTTCCCTACTTCTTCATCCAGCCGGAAGCCGTGCAACAGTAGCCCGCCGGCGTGCAAGGGTCGTCGTAGCAGTACCAGTTGACCCCGTTACTGTGCAGACAGCTGCCTGGGGGTCGCGGCCCGGTACATCCGTAGGGTTTGCCGCAAACGCAGGTCGGCGGCTCGGCCTTGGTCCCGGCGCTAAACCCACTTTCTCCGGTAGCGGGGCGGACATTGTCCGTCACCAGATCCCAAATGGAGAGTTTTGTTCCTGGCTCATCCCCCCACTCCTCACCAGTTTCGGAAAGAACCGGAACTTCCTCGCTTACCGATTCGACGGGTGGAGCCGCGGGTTCGGCCGGCGGCAGGGTCACTCCTTCATCCGTGGATGGGGCGACCTCTGGAGCAGTCCCGAACTGCTCGTCGCCAAAGCCGACCCCGACCGTTGGTACGGTCGCCGGGCTGGGAAGACGAATTCGGTTGATGACCGAAAAGAGCAGGATGGCGACCAAGACGGCGCCGACGTAAGGCAAGATATTTCTGATCTTCTTCTTGTCCATGGGTCACCTCACCCCTGGGAACCGCTCCCAGACGTTTTCCTTCAGCCAATCCAGAAGCGACGGCCCATCGGTCCCCTTCGTCCTCAGTGGCACGTACGTCATGCCGTTGGTCCCCTCCGGCGTCGCGGTGGCCGTCGGCCCAAAGTTCGGCTGTGCCGGCTGCGCCGCTTCCAGTTCCTGCATCCGCCGCTCAATCTCCTGCTGTACCGCCTGATCGATGTCCCCGCGGTCAAGGTGAACGTCAACCTTCGGTTCGACGATGATTTGTGGGGCGACGACCGGGTTAGACTTAGATTCTGGTGAGAGGATGCGCACATCCAGACTCGCCACCCAGTTCATAGCGTCGTGGACCAGGATATCGCTGGTCTTGCCGGTGAGAGCGGGTCCTGCGAAATAGAACCAGCCAATCACCATAACTATCAACCAGAAATACCACGGAACTCCCCCACTCCCTTTGCTTTCACCGTTACTCATCGTAAATTCTCCTTATCTTGTCTAATGGTGCATTTTGGGTTCCCTCACCCTTTCATCCCTGCTTTCGAGAGGCGACGACGGGGCAGGTCAAAGACCTGCAGCTACAGTCGTCGCCGATCTTTAGTGCTCAAAAACAAAAATCAAAGGACGAGCGCAAAAGTGTCTTGCCGGGGCGAGTGGCGGTAGTGAGATTGCCTCACTGTCTACCTACCACTCGCCCTCGGCGAAGTTCCTCTCTTTCTTCTTTTCTCGTCTCAAGTCCCCTCTCATTTGGGATAGTAGATCAGAAGCATGGCTACCAGCCAAATCCAGGCGATAACCCAACGGTACTTTCGCCAGAGAAAGGCGAATACTCCCGCCAACACCGCGATCCAAACCCAATCCTTCAAGGGTATATGAAGGTAGGGCGGAACCAGCGGAGTCAGAATTTCCGGAGAGGCGACTCTGATGATTTGAAAAATGATCAGGACGAACGCTGTTCCGAAAAAGACGGCGTTCCTCTTAATCCCCTCAGCCACTTCAGTAGTCATGTTTCACCTTCCCTTCTTCCCCCGAGCATTTGGGCGAGTAGCGTGACGAGTTGCTTGAGCATGGCCGGCAGCTCGTTGGCAAGGCGGTCCCAACGTTGGGATTCCGCAAATTGCCTCATCTCCTCAACCGAGGTGATGTCCACCCCCGCGGCCGCGGCTGCCTCCTTTTGGGCGGTACCCCAAGCCTCGGCGACCGATGCCTGCTCGGCTTGTTCGGTGATTGTTGCGTCTCCCTCGACGTTGGCGGTGTGCATCTCGGATATTCTAGCGCCGAACCTTTCTGCGGCCCCTCTTATCCGGGGGGTGATCGTTTCTCCCGCCGCGCGGATCTCGTCTAATTCCGCCAGAGCGTCGCTGGCTTCTCCGCGTAGTGCCGCTTTGGTAAGCTCTGCTCTTATAGCCGCGGCGAGGGATTTACGTATTGTCTCCCGCCGTAGCCAAGCTACCAAACCGCCAAAACCTTCTGGATACTCCACCTCCACCACCACCGTCGCCGAACTTCTTCCTGATTTCCGGCCGGTGATTTCGTCGAGAGTGACCTCCATCGGTTCTGGGTAGGTGAGCAGTTCGCTGGCTACGATTAGCGCTACCGCAACGAGGAGAGCGATGATGGCCGGGGCCTTGATCCAGTCCCCCGTTTCGATGGTCACCTCCGCCTCGGCTTCGTCGGTCGGCAGACAACTGGCCGATCTTACCAGAAATGCCTTCCCCTCCCCGTCTCGGACGACGGCGTAGCAGTGGTCCTCGGTGACGCTTATCAGGCGGAACCGTTGCTCATTGCTGGTGACAGGCTCGTGGGTGTTTGGATCGTAGAGCTTGTCACCCGGCTTCAGTTGAAACCACTGGGCCGGCTCTTCGCCGCTGGACGGCGGCGGGGTCGGTGGTTGTTCCGTCGGCGGCGTCCTCAGTTCCTCGGTCGGCGAACTACCCAGAAACCAAAGGGCGGTTAACAGGACGATGATCCCGATCGCCACCCAGGTCGTCTTTCCTATTTTCATGGTTCACCTTCCTTATGTGATGCTCAACCAAAACCAGCCGAGTGTCAACAAGAAACTCTCCGAAACGGCCGCCTGATTGCCGGCCGCCAAAGCGTTGACACTTTGACTCATTCCCGCCACGAACCGATTTTCCGTCCCTACGCCCAGCCCCAACAAGGCCGCATGGCCTAGAAGGAACAATACGCTGAGGAGAACCGAAACCGGCGCGGCCAAGCTGGGTTTGAGAACCCGCTTCTCGAGGAGGCGACAAACGACGATCAGAACGATGGGGGCGATGGCTCCTTTGCCGATCGTTGCCCAGGCCTTCGCCTGTACCAACGGAAGGATGGTAGTGATCACGGCCACAAACCATCCGATCCAAACGAGGCGGTCCACAGTTAGGGTTGTGGACGCTCGGTTCCCGACCTCCTTGGCGATTTCTTCGGCGGTGTCTCCAGAATTCTTCAAGAACCAGAGGAGAATGCCCCGTCCAACGGTGAGGAAAAAAATCACCAGACCCGCCTTGCCGATCGGGGTTTTGACGAGGGCGGTTACCTGCGCCGCCGCGGTCAGTAGATTGAACCCTTGACCGGCGGGGGCCGTGGGCGCCGTGGGCGCGGTTCCCGAGGTCGAAGGCAGGCTCAGTCCCTTCAACACGCTGAGGGCCTTCGCGACTCCGAGAGCGAGTCGGTCTCGGACGAGCCCAATGTAGGGCCCGACGACCGGGATCATCGGTCCAAGGGCAACGAGAGCGGCGATGAGGATGAGCCAGATGATCCAACTCTTACCCTTCTTTTTCATAGCCCACCTCCCCCGAAAGCCGTCGATTTTAACAGTAGAGCGATGGCCGCGAAAACGATAATCAACAAAATCGTCGCTTGCGCCTTTGATACTTCTCCTCGACGGACTTCCCAGAGCATAGCCAGGCTCAGCGCCGAACCCAAAAACGAAAGGGCGAGGGGGCTGAAGACCAAGATCACGAACTGCTGTTCAAACGTCAATTGTTCGAGTGTCATTTCTCTTTTCCTCCTTACTTTCCCAGCTCCGCCGCCAGCCCTGCGAGTATGACCAAGGCGACGAAGATAACTGCTGAGCGTTCCCTGGTTTGTTCTGGAACGCGACGCCACAACCGTCCGATTGGGATCCCAATGAGAACGGGGATCAAAACCAAAAGGGCGATTGCCGGATCCCACTGACTTACTTCGTTGAGCACAACCTTTCCTCCTTTTTTGGGGGTCTAGGACGAAGATAGCCAAGTACCCCTGCTCCAGCCAGGATCGTGGCTATAATCTCCTCGATCGGACCTGGCAAGTCAAACGGGAGCAACCAGAGAGCCGCGCAAATCACTACTTGCGTGGCGACCTGCAGTCCGCTGGGAGCTTCGTCGTAGCAGAAGAAGGCCCAGATGGGAATCATCAGGCCTGCCCAAACGATGACGATGGCTACCAGCCCCGAATTTGCTGCCCAGGCGGGAGGAAGGAGTCCGAAAAGCCGTAGCCCCCTCACTCCCCAAGACATCCAGACGAGGGCCCGATCGGCGAGTTGCCAAAATTCCATGATGAAGTCCATCGGTTATCCTCCTCCTTGTTGGCAGTAGCTTGGACGGAACTCGTAAGCCAGACCGGCATAGAGTTGATCCAGAGCCTGGGCGAAGGTACGCTCGGCCTGACACATAACTTCCTGCCGACGCTGACTGACTGTTTCTTTCGCCCGAGCTGCGGCTACCTCTGTCAGCAGGTTAAGGACCGTGTTCCAGAGTTCTGCTTTGTCTGCCGGACGCTCGGCCAGTACGCGTCCCTGATAATGGATTGTCCGCGGCCCCACCGGTGCCGGTGGACCAAACGAAATCTCCTTCGGCAAGGTGACCACAAAACTACCGCCGCCGCCGGTAACCCCCACATTCCGGGTTGCCATGTAGAGGGGAATCCGGTAGGTGTCTTCAACCTCTAATTGCTCGGCGATCAGGAAGTTGTGCAGTTTGGCCCCCGCTAATTGCAGGAGGTTGCCCCCCTCCGGCAGAGCGGTGCTGTTGCTGGAGTTAACTCGAACTTCGATGTTGATGACGTGGAGCTCAGGTCCTACCAGTTTCTTTATTTTGGTCTTAATCACCGCCGCTGTCGGTTCCTGGACTTGGGGCGTTTGTTGCTGGCAGAACCGCGGCAGGCGATCCCCAAAACGGGCGCAGATCTTCGGCGTCTTGGCTGGATCGCTGACCTCTATCCAGACCAAGGTCCCGAGTAGGGCCAGGGCGGTTAGGATCACGAAGCAGAAACCGGCCGCCCTCTTTTTCGTTGACATAATCTCCTCCTCCTTCTTGTTTTGATTTGGCCTCTTTGGCCTTTTTGGAACAAATTGACTTTTTCTGTACCCCTCTCCTCCAAATTTCATCTAAGTTTATATCTAGAGTTATAAAGGTTGTTTCCGGGTCTGTAGTTTAATACTGTTAAAACAACCTTCTGGCGTTACCATAACGTTGGACCCTGCCTGCCGGCAGGCAGGGATCGTCCAACTAGTTGGTAATTTTTGATGAAATCCGGGGGAAAGGGGAAAATTCTCGATATCTGCCGTCTCTCTTCCTTTTCTTCTTTTTTGAACCTAATTAGCGTTTGATAAGCAGAAAGAGACGAAGAAATTTCTAGTGCCTAATGCCTATTTACTAATGCCTAGTTTTCTTCCCCTCTTTCTGCCCACCTAATTTTGGTGAACAGAAATTTGCACCCTAACTATATCAACTCCTTTTGAGTCTACTAACGCTGAAGAGCCGTTCAACCCTTTTGGAGTGTCTTGTTAAGGAACAACGACTGGCGTAAATCGACAATTTTGCGATTTACGGATAACGGTTTACGAATTACGTTTTTGGTCTCTCTGGGCAAGATTGTAGAGGAAATACTGCTAAACCGCTGAATGGGGTCTAGTCTTAGTGTGTTGACAAACTTATAGCATAAATTTTGAATCGTGTCAACCCGCCAAAATTACTTCGCCACGTCGAACGTGGCTTCGTAAATTCAGGCGGGTTCGCTCGCCATAATTTTTTTAAATTTAGGCGCGTAGAAAAAGAAGAAGGCAACTTCTCGTCTGCCAAAGGCAGATCGACGAGAAGTTGCCTCTTGCGCCACCTAGCGTGGGTGCGGGTTCAGGCGGTGGTTAGCACAAGCAATGCAAAGAGGGGTGAAGGGAATGGCTTCCAGCCGGTCCCGTTCGATATTCCCTCTGCACCGAACGCAGATGCCGAAGGTCTCCTGCTCGATGCGAGCGCGCGCGGCGATGATTTGCGCCCGCCGGTCCCGACGCAGATTTCGTATGGCAATCAACGCCATCCGATCTTGCGCCGCCCCTGCCACCTCGGCTTGATGGGAACAGTTGGCGTTCTCCCCTTCGGGGAGACCGATTCCCAATTCTGCGTCCACTCTCTCGAGTTCTGTTTCGAGGAGTTCTTTGAAACGAGTTAAATCGTTTATGTTCACGGTCCTCTCCTTTCATAGAGAACTAGGTGGTGCCACCAATAAGATTGGATTTGTGCTTTTGTTGCTCACCTCCTTCATTTGGGATTGTAGCTGCGCATCTTTGATGCGCCTATTTCTGGCGGAATAAGATTCCGCGGCTACTTTGAACAGGCGAAATTGAAGTAATCATCTTATATCATAAAGTTAGGTAATAGGCAATAGGGACTGGGCAATAGGCATTAGTGAGTAGATAAATTGGGGGTTGAATTTTTAAAGAAATTTTGCTAGAATTTATCTAGAGCGGACGTGGTGGAATTGGTAGACACGCAGTCTTGAGGGGGCTGTGCCCGTAAAGGGCGTGAAGGTTCAAATCCTTTCGTCCGCACCACCCTCCTTCGCCAAGGCTTCGGAGGGCCTTCGGCCCGAACGAAACTTGGACAGAAGGAGGAGTGTCCTACGAAGCTTTAGCGAAGTAGGACTACCGGGAAAGGGTCGAGTAGCTCAGTTGATAGAGCGTCCGGCTTACATCCGGAAGGCCGCAGGTTTGAGCCCTGCCTCGACCACCAGTAGTTTAATATTAAAAGCTTGCTGAGGTAGCAAAGTTGGTCAATGCACCGCTCTGAAAAAGCGGCCATGTCGGTTCGATTCCGACCCTCAGCACCACCTCGACCCGCTTCGCGGGTCTCGGTGTAAACTGGTAAGTTGGAGAAGAAAAAAGAAAGAACGCTTGATCGGTAGAAGTTTACCCTGAGCCCCGAGCGGGGCGAATGGGCGAGGGTAGTTCAGCGGTAGAACGTCTCGTTGCCAACGAGAAGGTCACGGGTTCAAGTCCCGTCCCTCGCTCCACTACTACTAGAGATTGGCCCCTAGTTCAAAAGCCTTTAAGTTTTTTTCCAATTCCCGCGGGGCAGAAGATTTGATCGCCTCGCGCAGACTTGTTTCTTCCAGCGGTAAAGCTCCCCAGCCGTGGGCGGCGCCGAGAAGAATCATGTTACCGAAGATATCATCTCCAAATTTTTCTTTGGCCATCCTGCGGGCGGAGACGATGTAGATTTCTTTGGCGAAGGGTTCGATTTTCTCTTTGATCTCATCGAGGGTGGGATAGGGCTTGTTCAAAAGGTGGGAGTAAACGGGAACGTAGGGCTCGTCGTCGAGGACGAAGACTGTTTTTTCTTTATTAGCGTAGTGGACGGCGCGGACGGCTTCTAGGGGTTCGAAGGCGAGAACGAGGTCAGCGTCGGCTTGCATAATGGCCGGGGAAGAAATCTCATTTTCACTACCAAACCTCACCATGGTAGGAATTGAACCGCCGCGCTGGGCTAATCCGTGCAGTTGGACACCGCGGACGTGGTGTCCTTCTAGATTGGCCGCTCTCGCCAAGATAACTTGGGCGGTCAAAACTCCCTCCCCTCCAACACCGGTTAGTAAGATGTTAAAATTCATAATAAATAACAACTAAAGTTGTCACTCCTTCCGTATTCCCTTCGGACAAATTTGGCTGCAGACGGTACAGCCCCAACACATCTCCGGATCGATGCGGTACCTGCCGTCAACTTTTTGAAAAGCGGGACAGGCGAAGTCGTCCATCAGTTTTGACTTTTTAAATTCGTCAGAGTCGGTGATTTCGAAAGTGCTAAAGGACTGTCCTTTTTTCCTCATCTTTCTTTTAGTTAAGAGACGGCACTCTCCCCTGCTAACTAAGACTCGGGGGCCCTTAATTTCTTTGAGTTCTTCCAAGGCGGCCGTAAGACTTTTTTGACTGAAGGCGCTGGCGACGCGGACTTCGGCGCCTAGGGCGTTAGCAATTTCTTCGATTTTTATTTCAGAGTTGGAACCGGGATTAGGTTGGTGGCCGGTCATCGCCGTGATCCCGTTGTCCATCACCACCACCAACGGCGAGCGATCGTTATTAAATTTATAATTTAGGAGGGCCGGCATTCCGGCGTGGAAAAAAGTCGAGTCGCCAATAAAAGCGATCACCTCTTGGTTGGAAACCCGGGAAATTCCGTGGGCAATGCTCACCCCGGCGCCCATGGAGAGAATAATGTCCTGCATCTTAAAGGGTTCAAAGGCCCCAAGCATTACACAACCGATGTCGCCGATGTAAGTGGTATTTTCCCCGAAAACTTTTTTGACGGCGTAAAAAGTCGAGCGGTGCGGGCAACCTGGACACATGACCGGTTTTCGTGGTGGCAGATCGGCGGTGGCTTTCTCGACCTGCTTTTTGTGTTCTTCGAAGTTTACGAGATGGTTGTCCCGTCTCGACTCGGTCGAGCCGAGGCGGATAAAAATTTTTTCCAGAGCGGAGAGGATGATTTCAGGGGTGTACTCCCCTACTCTGGGCAAGATATCCTTGCCGTAAAGCCGGGTTACAGAGCCTCGCTCTATAACTCCCCTTACTGACGCTTCTATGAGCGGTTCGAGTTCTTCGACGATCAGGACGGCTTTTTTGTCTTTGATAAAATCGGTGATAAGATCTTTGGAGATTGGGTGAGTTAGACCCAGTTTGGCAATCGGGGGATTTATTTCTAAAATCCGTACGGCCTCTTTGACGTATTCAAAGCTAACGCCGGAGGTGACTATGCCAATATCGCCGTCGCCGGGAAAAATTTTATTGTAGTAGCGCAATTTATTGCGCGCTCCTTCGGCCGGCGCGAACTGCCACGCCCGATTCGCCGCAGAAGCGGCTGCTTCGAGACGGGTGGGAAGTTCGCTACTACAAACGCGTTCGAGTTTTTCGTTTAGTTTTCGATGGAGTTCCTGCAAAGCGGGACGGAAGTTGTAGAATCTTTTGGGGTCTTTTTCGAAATGGCCGCGGCTTTCAATTTTCGCCATTTTTCCCAGTTGAACCGTTCCAATTGCGTGGCTGACTTTGGTTGTCGTTCGCAGTAAAACAGGAATTTCAAACTCTTCCGAGAGTTCAAAGGCCTCTTTGGTCATTTCCAAACATTCTTGGGGGTTGCTGGGCTCGAGCATGGGAATTTTGGCCAGACGGGCGTAGTATCTTGAATCCTGCTCCGATTGGGTCGAGCCCCAGGCCTGGGGGTCATCGGCGACAAAAACGACCAAGCCGGCGTCAACTCCGGTGTAAGCAATGGGCATCAACGAATCCGAAGCTACATTGAGACCGAAGTGCTTCATCGTCACCAACGAACGGACTCCGGACCAAGCCGCCCCGGCAGCGGTCTCCAGAGCGACCTTTTCGTTGACCGAATATTCAAAATAGAAACCCTGCTTTTCCGCTAGTCGCGAAAGAGTCATCGGTACCTCGGAACTGGGGGTTCCAGGATAAGCGGTTACTACCCCCACCCCCGCTTCCAACGCCCCGCGGGCAATGGCCTCGTTACCAAGAAGGACAACTTTCTTTCCGGCCTTTTCCAAAACTTCAGATTTCATTAAGAAGGTATTGACAAATTTATTTGTTATTTTTACGAATAACAAGCAAGCTTGTCACTTCGATACTAATACTACTGTTTTATTACCAACTTGGCAAGTTCTGCTTTTTGTGGTAAATTTAGCTACTTGATGTCGGGTCGTCTAATGGTAGGACAGCGGCCTTTGAAGCCGTCAATCTAGGTTCGAGTCCTAGCCCGACAACCATCACGTGATAAATTTTTCTGCGTAAAATTTAAACGTGATGAGGGGCGTTTAAATCCGAAGGATTTATCACGTTCCCATCCGTTATTTATGTCTAAAAAGTCTTGGGTAGTCATTGCAGCCGTTGTCGTCGTAGGAACCGTGGGGTTCCTGTTTTTTCGTCGGCAACAGAGATCCCCAGAAATTGAGACGGCCGTTGTTTCCCGCGGCGATTTGGTTCAGTCGATTTTTGCTTTAGGAGAGATTAGGGCCAAAAATTAGCGGGAGTTAAAATTTGGCAGTAGCGCCGAAGTGGCCATCGTCGGTGTTTCCGAGGGAGACCAGGTTGTTCAAGGACAACTCCTCGCGGTCCTCGATCAGCGAGAATTAAAAGAATCTTTTCACCAAGCCGAAATCAGTCTTGAAAAAGCCCGGGCCGATCTTGATTACTGCGGCGAAACCCGGCGGCTGTTTCGTGAAGAACACAAGTATGATGGCCCTAGTGAGAATATTTTCGCCCAATTTGGTCAGCAGGACGCCAAGGTTCGCGGAGCGGAGAAGACGGTCGAAAGATATAATTCTCAAGTGGAATCGGCTCGGTTGGCCTTGGAAAAGTCGTTTCTGTTCTCCCCGATCGCCGGAACCGTTATTGAGGTCAACATTAAGGAGGGCGAAATTTTTGCCGCTTCCCAACCTGCCGTTGTGATCGCCAACCTTTCCCGAATTATTTTTGAAGCCGAGGTCGATGAGTCAGAGGTAGAAAAAATCGAAGTCGGTTAAAGGGTTAGAGTCAGACTGGACGCCTACTCCGATGCGGAATTCGAAGGCCAAGTTGCGGAGATAGCCAAGACAACGACCCTCGATTCGGGAGGCGACAAAATTGTCAAAGTGGAAGTAGAATTAAGAGGGATTGACGGGGATAAAGAAGGACTGTTCTTGGGACTTTCCGGGGACGCGGAGGTTATTTTTGAAGAGAAAACGGATATTTTGCTGGTTCCTCTCGACGCCGTCGTTTCGGAAGACGGAGAGGATTTTGTTCTTGTGGTTGTGGGTGTCGTTTTCGGCACCGCTCCCGCCCTCCGCGCCTCTCGCCTCGATCCAATCGAGGCTTTGCGATACGAGTAAAGCCGAAATCTCGAGCGAGCTTTAGCGAGTCGAGAGGTCAAACGCTACGCTACGAATAATCTTCTTTGGAAGAGCGGCGGCGGAGGTAGAGGCCGGTGGAGAGGGCGGCTAGCGAACCAAGGACGGAGTAAATTAGGTCAGCGCCGGTAGCGATCCCCAAAATACTTCCTGGGGGACCAATTACAGCTGACAAAACGTCTTCATCATCAGCAACAACGACGGTGCCGACAAAACCAAGAATGGCTTCCCAAATCACCTCTTTGTCTTGATACTCGTTGCCGGCGGATTCGGTGAATTCGACCGAGATGAAAAATTTCTGACTGTCGCCCGGCGCTAAAGTCGTCTCCAAAGAAAATCCGTCGTTTTCATCTATACCATCGTTGTCGTCCACCTTGTCAAAAAGTTTTTTAAGCGTGTCGTCATAAACAATATCTCCCCCATCTTTTTTGATTTCGATGCTCAAAACATTGGCGAAGTCGACAGGGGTTCGGTCGTCGCCCCCGGTCTTGTTGATCACCAGATGGAGAGGATAGTCAGTGTCGGTTGAATTGTTGGTGACGGTGAACCAACGCCCAACCAGCGTGTCGCCGGGAAGCATGTTGTCTTGATTGAATAAAGGAGCGCTTTCAAAGTCAACTTCCACATCGTTGTTGTCTGCGGCAAAAACAAAAGAGCCAGAACCTCGCTGACTCAAAAAGAAGCCGGTTCCGACGGCTAGTAGAACTAAGGCAGCGGCTAAACTAAAAATGTGTTTATGTATTTTATTCATCGGACTCTGAATCGGACTCTGAATCGGGGCCTGTATCATCGTCAACAGCGCCCTCCTCGGGATCCTCAGCTGACTCTTCTTCCGGTGGGATGGTTGTTTCCAATGGGTCCGCAGGCTCTTCATCCTCGGCTTCGTCAGCTGGAGGTTCTGTCCCTTCGGGCTCTTCTGGACTTTCTTCCTCCTCAACCTCTTCAGAGGTTTCCTTAGGCTCTTCCGGTGTGTCTTCTTCCGGCTCCTCCGACGGTGGTTCCGGTTTCTCCCCCACCGGCTCGGGCTCAGGCTCGCTCGGCTCTGGTTCAACAGGATCAATTTCAGGATCAATCTCTTTTTCCTCACTCTCTACCAAGTTCAATTCACCTAATTTGTTTACTCCACCGGGAGTTGGGACCGGGTCAACCCAATCCCCTATTCCATCCGGGATCCGAGCATAGGATTTACCCACTGGAGCATCACCTTCATAAGAATAGGAATCAATCAGATCGTCAAAAATATCATAGAGATAAACTGTATCTCCATCATCATCCAGCATTTCCTCATCCAGATAGACTACCAACCACTCATCCCCCGAACCGCAGGTTCCAATAACCGTGGAACCAGTATTGGTGTTGGCTTCCGCAATAGTTTGGGTATTACCATCTTTATCTTTAACATACCATCCCGCCAAATCCACCGCCGGGCCACCCTCCTTATTATAAATCTCGACCCACTCGCCCCCGCCTTCCGGGTTGGGCAAAATTTCGTTGAGAACAACATATTCAGCCGCCGCTCCCGGATAGTATTTCACCCGGACTTCGTGAAGAACCGGGGTTTGGCTGGTATCAGTGGTAGTTAAAGTTGCCTTCCATTTTATGTAGCGGGTTTCGGGTAAACTAGTAAGATCAATCGGCGAAGTGCTGGAAGACAACTGCCAACCTGACCAAGTTGAATTATCATTAGAAGTAGCCACTTCTAGAGTGATGTCAGTACTACCAGATGGCAAGGTTTCGTCCCACTCTAAGGATTGCCAGTTTGCAACCTTGCCAATAGTAGTGTAACTATCAAAACTTTGAGATTCTAAAGTGCCAGGACTGGTGTTATATGCCGGAGCATAAATCTCAAATTCATAGATAGATGGCTGGCCGCCGCCTTGATTATTTGCGGTTATATAAATTCTTACATATCGAGCACTTAATGGTGAGAAATTATAGGAAGGATTCACATCACTGTTGGTAACAATATTTTCAATCAATA
>Ga0209121_10003386_pt1 | contig 15493 bp, 13 predicted proteins | sample Cruoilmetagenom3_FD_187292 | JGI IMG/M metagenome (GOLD analysis project Ga0209121, IMG submission 187292) | Oil polluted marine microbial communities from Coal Oil Point, Santa Barbara, California, USA - Sample 3 (SPAdes) (version 2) | ecosystem: Environmental > Aquatic > Marine > Oil seeps ...
TTTTTTTATTTGTCAAGGGATGAATTTAAATTTTTGAAAAAAGTTCAGGAACCAGAAACCTTGACATTAAAGAATCTGTTCGTAATTTTCAGTAATGAAAAAATCCATTATAGGTTCTTTATTTGGGAAGAAAAATATCATTATCGATATAGGCTCATGGGATAATATTGAACCTTCGGTAACTGTTGCATCTAAAGGAGCAAGAGTTTTTGCAATTGATCGTTACCAGAGGATGGAGGATTTCAAAGAAAAATTATTCAAAAGCGTTGAAAAAGGAGAAGTTGAAATAGAAGTTGCAAAAAGAATACATCCAATGAGGGCTGATGCGAATCGACTTCCTTTTTCTTCTGAGAGTATTGATGGAGCTCTTTTTATTTACTCTATTTCCTGGCTTGAACAATTCGGTTCTGAGCCACTAAATGTTTATAAAGAAGTCTATAGAGTTTTAAAGAAAGAAGGTATTGTGATTATAAAGGAATCAACAAAAAAAAGAGCTTGCCTTCAGGAATCTTTCCTTAAGACTCAGATGAAAACAAACAGGGATGGAACAATAATTATCGGCAGAAAAAATGTTATCGAAAAATCAATCTTTCATTCTAAAAAATATGGTCCCAAAAGGAAATAAAAAAGGAAGTACTAATGCCCTGGATAATTATTATTTTGTTTCTTTTTGATTCTACAAATTCAAAAAATTGTCAAGGTATTTACCGTTCCGAGCATATTATTATGCCAACTGCTCTTACCATACCAGCTGGAAAATCCTTTATTAGAGAGAAGGCTTGGTTAACTCTCAATTATACCAGAGGTTTTACTAATAGATTTGAAGTGACCTTTGGTTTCTTTTTTTGGCCATCATTACCGGCAATAGCTGCTCTTTATATTGCTCCTAAGTTCAATCTTTTTCATGAAAAAGGAAAAACCTGGAGTGAATATTTAACCATTGGAACTTACTTTGGAAGATGTTTCCCATTTGAGGAAGGTGAAGAGAATGGAGGTCGTGCAAATATGGGGAATAACTTTATCGTCGATCTGGGTTTGGCGCTTTATAATATACCTGAGATAATAAATAGACACAAAAGTTGCCTTCCTATTCTAAACTTGGTGTATCATTTTTTAAATCTGGCATTATTTGAATAAATAGGCTCTCTAATTACCAACAGATACAACTGCCTTCTTTACCAATGAAGATACATTATCTAAATCCTTAATTAAAAGGAATACAATGTAAAGACCTGTTGGAACCTTATTTCCTCCATAATCTCTTCCATCCCAAACCCACTCTCCTCTATCACCTCCATAGTAAGATGATTTCTCTTTCAGAAGATGCCCTCCCCTGTCGTAGATCCTTATGGTTACATCATTCCTGTTGTAGGGAAGACTAAATGAAATAACGCAAACTTCATCCACACCATCACCATCGGGAGTAAAATGCCTTGGAGTTATTGCAAGGGTAAGCTCCTCGGGTCTATATTCTGCATATATGGAATTACAACCACCAGGTGTTCCACCCTCCTCAATGGACTCACCCCAATTTGATGGATTATCACTCCCAATATCTGGACTTACCCTTTCTATCGAGTGATTCCTTTCTGCATCAGTTCCCTTATAAATACATCGATCTATAAGAAATCCATTCTCGTCAAAGAGAGAGATGGTATCCCCATTGTTTGAGAAAGAGAGATTTGCAGATAAAAGAGGGGATGGAATATTCACATAATAGGCGAAAAAACTGGAGGAATTATCTGCGATAACGAGATAGCTTCTCGATGAAATCTGGAACTTCATTGATAATAGTTCTTCCTCAATCCAGCACGAATCAAGATAATAATCATAGGGAGAGCGATTGAAAAATTCTATCCACTCTGGAGGTCCGCTTGGAGCGAACATTACTTCATTTATGATCAGGTTCGATATCCCCCCTCCAATTCTTATCCTTCGGAAAATGATTTTGGATAAGAACTCAAAGCCAATAAGATGAACCCCTTCATTCTCAAGGGAAAAATCAATATGAACAACTGAATCCTTCGGAATCTTTGAAAGAGAAAAGGTTTTTATAAGTTCCCCTGAATCTCTTTCTCTATTTCTGTTCTTATCGTTAAAGATTCTTACAAACCCACTTAGCATCTTATCCAGAGAGTTTTTAACTAACAAATGAACAACTGGTTCTTCCACCCATAATGAATCAAGAGAAAAATCAGGAGGGGCATAAATTGAATTGATCCTACCCGGGGTTGAACCGGTTGAATCCTGACTCAAACCCCAGTTCTCTGGAAGATCACCAATTGAAGGAGAGATCCTCTCCACAGAGATTCCATCTTCCGAATTAAGCGGATGATAATAAGTAGAAACTGTATCGCCCGATTGGTTTAAAAGAGCGAGATAATCGTTATTGGATAGTCCATTCCCTATCGTTGTATTACCTGGACGAAGCAAGACACAATTCGGAATCCCATAAGGCAAATAATTTTTCCCTGAATCCACATACTCAGGATCCATTATTAAAGCGAAGCCTCCAGGCGGAACAATTGTACTTGAATTCCCGGATAAAGTAACAAAAGGGATAAGATTATCAACAGCATCAAAATCAGTTATCTTCCAGTTATAAAGATCAACTGTATCTGGACCAAAATTAAAAATTTCTATAAATTCATTCCTATCCTCTGGAGATCCACTCCCAGACCCTCCAAGAGGATTTGACATTACTTCATTGATACAAACTGAAGAAATTGACAGAAGAATCAAGTACATAATGGCCTCATTATAGGGATAAATTCTTTGATGTCAAGAACAATACATTATTCCTTGAATGGATAGGAAAGACCTATCTAACCATATGAAAAATCGATGAATGTCTCATAAATGATATGTGGAAAAAATGTTGATAAATTTTAAAATGACCATTAACTTCTTGATTATCAGTCCATTATCTTATGTCACTTATCCACAATGCTTTATGCTAAATCGTTTATTTTTAGTAACTTAAAGAAGAAAAATTTTGAGTGTTATTTTTTATCGTTCTGATTAACTTTTTTGGCTTAATGGAAAGGTCCTTACAAATAATATTGTCATAATTGAATTTCACCTATTTATATTTTTAGAGAAAGAAATTTAGAATTGAATGGATATCGAAAATTTAGAATTATTTTCTTCCTTTATTGTTAATAAAATGTGGAAAACCGAGTTTTTACTATTAACTTTTTGATATTCAGGAACTTAATTTCAAAAGTTATTAACAGTTAGAAATGAATTTGAGGGTTTTATTGAGTTAAATTTTTTTTCACAAAAATTTTCAACTACACATTTCCCGCATTTAGGTTTCCTTGGGAGGCAGATATTCTGACCGAAGGTCACGAGAAGGTCGTTATATATAATCCACCACTCTTCTGGAAGTTTTTTTCTCAAAGCAAACTCTGTCTCTTCAGGAGCCTTTGTCTTCACATATCCAAAGCGATTTGATATTCGGTGGACGTGCGTATCAACACAAATGCCTGGCTTTCCAAAGCCAAGAGTTACAACAAGGTTAGCGGTTTTCCTCCCAACTCCTGGAAGTTCAAGTAATCGATCTATTCTATCTGGAACTCTTCCATCGAATTTTTCCATCAGTATCTCTGCAATCTTTGGAATCTTTTTAGCCTTTGTCTTATAGAACCCAACTGGATAGATCAATTGCTCAATCTCTCTGGGTTCCAAATTCGCCATCTCCCCGGGTGTGGAAGCTCGAAGAAATAATTTTCTTGAGGATTCTCTTGTAACTGCATCCTTTGTCCTTGCGCTTAAGACAGTAGAGATAAGGATCCTGAAGGGATCCCTTGTGCTCTTTGCAATCTCTGTGACAATAGGATCCTTCCATTTCCTATATTCCTTTTTGAGTATTTTCAAAACCTTAACAATTGTCTCTGTATCCATATTTGCATTATATAAGCTTTCAGGAATATGACAACCTGAAATCAAAACTTAAAAACATAGACAATGCTTTATAATAACTCAAGGGTTGGATGAAAAAGAGTTTTCTTTATTTAATATTTCCAATATTTTCTCGCTCGTCTTCAGTCCGTGCCCTGTAAATGTAGAGACAACAATCTCTTTAGGGTCTGCTTTCTTTAGATATTTCTTTATTCCTGGAATAACTACAGAAGAAGTGACCTCAATATAAAAACCTCTTTTGCATATCCACCCAAGACCCTCTTTAATTTCACTTTCAGAAACAGATATAAATTCTCCATCGCTCTTGTGAACAGCTTCAATGATCTGTTCTCCTCTAACAGGTTCACTTATTGAAATCCCTTCAGCAATTGTTTTCCTTTTGTCTATTTTAGGAATCTCTTTTAAACCCAATTTCCAAGCCTTGACCAAAGGTGCACAGTTTTCAGCCTGAACGCCAATTAATTTAGGAATCTTCTCTACAACTCCAGAGGTTAAGAGTTCCTTAAATCCCAAATACATTCCCAGAAGAAGAGAACCACTGCCAACAGGAATAATAACCGCATCGGGTGACTTCCAACCGAGTTGCTCAACAACTTCAAAGGCAAAGGTCTTCGTCCCTTGAATAAAATATGGGTTCCAGTAATGGCTTGCATAGTAAATATTTTTTGCTCTTTTTATAGCAGAAAAAGCGGTATCTTCTCTTGTCCCTTGAATCTTTTGCAACTTTGCCCCATAGGTTTGGATCTGGGCTAATTTCCCAGAAGAAGTATTAAAAGGACAAAAGACCTCGCATTCAATTCCACCTTTTGCCGAATATGCAGAAATTGCACATCCTGCATTTCCCGATGAATCCTCAACGACCTTTTTTATACCCAATTCCTTAACTTTGCTAATTAAAACAGATGCACCTCTGTCTTTGAAGGACCCGGTGGGAAAGAGATAATCTAATTTGATTAAAACCTTTTTGTGGTTGAATTCAATTGGAACTATCGGGGTGAAACCTTCGTTAAAAGATACGATATTTTCATCAAATTGGATGGGGATTGCCTCCCTGTATCTCCAGATATTTAAGGGTCTTTTTTGGATCTTATCCAGGGGAAAAGAAGATTCAAATTCAATATCCAGCAAACCTCCACATTCGCATCTCCATATTTTCTCATTCAATGAGAATTCTTTATTACAATCCCTGCAAATCAAATTCCCCATAAATTACCTTTTTAAAATAAGAATATTTACTTTTGTAAAGGATAATTTTAAAAATAAGTTTTCTCCCTTAAAAAATCTTCGGTAGTTGGATGAAGTTTAGAGTTTTCTTCTGGATATCCTTTTTTAAGGCCTCTTTTATTTCACCCTTTGCAGAGAAATATATTATCTGCCATCCAGATTTGCATATATTCCTTAGGGTTTCTATCTCTCTTTCCAATCTCTCAGGGCTTGCTTTAATAAATGGGTCATCCATGATAAAGAAACCCTTTTTATCCGAAAGGAGTTTCTCCCCAAGGGCAAGTCTTATAGATAGATATAATTGATCGTAAGCTCCACCTGAAAGTTTCCAAGCGGGAAGACTCATCCCATCTTTCATCATAACTTTAATCATCCCACTTTCTCCATCAAAATCAACTCTTTTATACAGACCCTCTGTTATCCAGGAAAAATAATTAGAAACCGAACTTCCCTCCCCAAACTGTTCGGCAATTTTTGATCTTTCTTCCTTGTTTATTTCATCAAGTATTTCTGTGGCAATTTTGGCTTCTTCCTTTCTCTTCTCATTCAAATCAATAAACTCTAAAATTTCATCTTTTACTCTTTTCAGGTCATTTGTTCCATCACAACGAATATCCTTATCAAGGAGCACTTCATTCGATTTTCGTTCAATTTCCTTAAATTTTTCTTCGAAATTTCCTATCTTATTTTCTAACTCATTTAGTTTCTCTTGAGTAGAGTCCAATTCTTCCCCTAATTTTTTATATTCATTTTCACTGTAAACAAGAGAGGTTGCCTTATTGGCATAATTACTTATTTTTTCTATTTCCTCCTCCCAATTCCCCCCGGGGAAAAGCTCCTCTAAGGCCCTCTCTTCTTCACCAATTATCCTTTCACATTCCTCCCTTTCCTTAAGTTTTCTTTCGTATTCTTTTAGGTCTTTTGATAATGAAGAATCTTTTATATCCTGGATAATTTCCTTATTTTTTTGTATTTTATTTTCAATTTCTGGTATCTTTTTAGAACTCTTCTCTTTAATAGACTCTTTTAAAGAAATCCTACTCATCTTCTCTTCATTTAGATAAGCTTCCATCTTCTTATATTGCCGATTGAATTCTTCGATCTCCCTTATTAAATCTTGAATTGTCAGAGCTTTTAGGCCAGAGCTCGCAAGTTTCATCTCTATTTTTGAAAGATCCTTTTTGTATTTTGATTTTCGCTTCTTTATCCTCCACCTTAGAGTAAAGAAGATAAAGATGATTGTTAAGAATAATAAAGTAAGAAAAAATAAAGGAATTGAAGGATGGAAGATACGGCCGATGATTGAAAGAATGGCGAGGCTTAAAAAAAACCAAAGCCATCGGTTCTCGAGAGAAAGAGACTCTTCATCCCCTGTTATCTTAACCTTCCTTCCCTTTAGATCCTCAACTTGAAGTTTACATTCATCAACTATTTTATTATTTTCTTTTAATGTATCAAATTCTATTTCTTTTTCCTTTATTCCTTCTTCTAAAATTCTCAATCTTTCTTCTTTTTCCTTAAGTTCATTTTTTTCATCCATTTCTTCTTTTCCTAAGATCTGGATGGATTTCTCAGCATCCCTCCATTTTTGATAGTCTTCCCGGATGAACTTCTCCAATTTTTCCTTGCCTTTAAGTTTCTTATTTCTCAATTCGAGAGCTTTATCACCTTTCTCAAACTTTTCCCTTCTTCTTGCGTCATCATATTTTTTTTCAAGTTTTTCTTTTGTTTTTATCTCATTGGATAGTTTTATCCGCTTTTTTTCCAGTTGGTCAAGACCTTCTTTTTCTACTTCTTTCTTTAGAGGTTCAATCTCCTCCAGCAGAGATTTCGCCTTAACCATTCTTGACTTAAGATTATTATCTTCCTTTCTATCGAAGAAAAGGTAAGTAGGAGTTATCTTTGCAATATCAAGAATCTTTTCTTTTAATTTTTCGATCTTCTTTGTTTCAAGGCCAGTCAGTCGATCAGTGATTTCTGTATAGAAATCGGGCTCTTCAATTGATAAATCACTATTCCTGATTATGAAGATATTTCTGCACTCTGGTATCCTAAGGTCTACAATGTCAAACAAGCGAATCTCTCTACCAATTTTCTTATCCCCTTCTTCTGTATTTATTATTATATAACCTTCGGGCTCTTCTTCTACTCTATCAATCTTAGAGAACTTCCTTGAGGTTTTACCAAGAAGCAAGCGAATTAAAGCTTCAATTGTAAGGGTCTTACCTACTTCATTCATTCCATAGATAAGATTAAAATCGGATAATTTAATCTCTCCCCTATTTGGTAAGGGTCCGTATCTTTGAATCCAGAATTCTTTAATCTTCATTCCAAGGATACCTGAATCATTCCCTCGATAAAGAGTTTTCTTATCTCTTCTTCCCTTGGTTGATTTAATCCTTTTAGCCTTTCATTGAAAGATTTGAATAATTCATCTTCCAGGATATTTTTGATGCCTCTTAAGCTATCTTCCAATTCTATCCTACCCTCTTTCTTTACAAACTCTTTGATTTCCTTGTGGATTTCTTCTTCATCTCTCTCAGTATAACCCTTTACAGAAAGAAGTATCTTTGCTTCTTTAGGGATTTTCTCCACTTCCTCCTCTATCATTTTCACTGGCTCCTTCTTACTGTTTGGAGAAAGGATAATCTCGATTTTTTCGTAGTATGGACTAATTATATGATATTGTTTTGGAGATTTTCCCACTTCAAATAAATTAATCGACCTCTTCCCTGTTTCTTTCTTGGTTATTGAGATTGGAGAGCCTGGGTATATGAAATAACTCTCGGGTGGGAATTCGTAAATTTGAAAATTCGTATGAAAATGACCTGCGAGTATATATTTAAGATTCAGATTCTCAAAATATGAGAGTCTCACCCCCATATACCTACCCTCTTCTGGACCATAATCATCTCTTGTAAATGAGTGATCGAGCAATTCTCCGTGAAAGAGCAGGATATTCACCTTATCAACCTCTGCTATATCAGTGATTTTTCTAATTTCAGAACGGACTTCTGAACTTCCCGTCTTCTTAAAGGGCATACCAAATATCCTGACTGAATCATATTCAATTGGTTCCATTAAGTCTCTTATAATCTTAACTTTATCTCCGAAGAACTTATTCAAGCCGAATGCATCCTCATCGTGATTACCAGGAAGTATAATCACATCAAAATCATTTTCATTAAGAATGGGTCGAAGCTTAGGATAGAGTTCTCCAGAACTACTTTTTTTATCAAAGAGATCCCCTGAAATAACAAAAATATCGATTTTTTCCTTTCTGCCAATCTGAATTAGGTTCTGAAGTGTTTCCCAGTTTTCGTCTTTATAATTCTTCAGATGGATATCAGCAGTGTGCAGTATTTTCATCTACCAGAGTTTCCTCAATCTAATTCCTGTATAGTAATGACAGAGTATTTGCTGAAAATCAAAGTTTTCTTTCGCCATTTCAATTGCTCCGTACTGGCACATTCCAACACCATGCCCGTAACCCCTACCATAGATAATGATTTTATCTCCTTTAACTTTTATCCAGAATAAGAGTGACCTAATGGAACCCCTGAAGTCAGCAAAAAGACGCCGTATTTGATCCCGATCAAGATAGAATTTCCCTATCTCTGTATTTATTTCGATCGTCCTTACTCTCCTAGTTTTCGTTCTTTTTGCAATCCTAATCCATTGGATCTCATGAGGTGTCTGCCCGAATAACTCCTTTATCTGTTTTTTTACAACTTCAAAGAATTCATCCTTGTTATAACTTTTCTCCCATCGAAAATAGGGTGAGAATCTACAAAAAGGTTCCCCATCCCATCCAGAATCTTTAACTGATCGAAGGTATGACAACCGCTTACCCTTCCAAACATTTTCATTATCCTCGGTGATCCCCCCACAGGTAGATGAATACTTTGCATTTATTATCTTCCCATTGTATGTGGCAACAATCCCCCTGGTTGATTCTACAGCCTCATTTATCACATTATCCACTTCCTCCATACCTCCGTAAACCTGATCAGAGATGGTAGGGAGAATGTCGTATTCCCTATGTGGTTCTCTATTTGCCATCACATAGGATCTTGCGGCAACCGCCTGAGCCTTCAAAGCTTCTATCTGATCCAGAGGTAGCTTTCCCATTTCATAGGGAAGGACTCCTTTTACGTATTTTTCTATAGGAACGTAGCTCACAACTAAAATATCACTACCCTTTGATATCTTTATTCCTCCTGGATATGCTTTACCCATTAAATAGATATTTCCTTTGCTGGATGTAATAAAAATTGGGAAACCTGGATTCTTAATTTTTCCTTTAGAAGTTGAAATTTCTAATGGGCAGGTGAAAATATGAATTGGTCCTTTTACAATTCCTTTCTCCTTACCCGTTTTTATTTCGAGTTCAAAATCTGATGAAATAGTTATTTCTTCTGGATTCCTTGAAAGGAGGATTCTAACTATTGGTTCCTCGCCTGCTCTCCTAATAGAGACTAAAGGCGCGCAGGATATGATTATAAGGAGTGGCAGTAAAAGCAATCTATTTTGTGATTTCATCTATCTTCCTTTTTATCTCCTTATAATGGGAACCCTTCCAGAAAATTCTTCCACAACAAGGACACTTTTTAAAATTATTATGCACCTTATAGATGTATTCAGGAACATCTTCTCTTATTTCCTCTTTGTCTACGCATTCTATTTTTGAATTACATTCTGGACAGCGAGTAAAGGGGGTTTTTATTGGGGAAAGTTCCTTTATCTGTTCCATTTGTTCATCAAGCTGTTCAGATTTTATTAAGATAGCATTTTCATATTCTGCCAAAGCTCTTGATCTCGTTAAAATCATGCGCTTTTCTTTCCTGGCTTGATGAAGAATCCCAACTTCATCTGTGTCTCGATGATATAAAGTGTCAAAACCAAGCAACCTCATCCATTTTGCAAGGCGGCCAAGCATAAAATCACAGATGAATTTTTGACTTTCACTCAATAAAAGCCGCCGCCTTTTAAAATATTTGGTATTCCGCTTATACCAACTATGGACAAAGCTAAGATCCACCCGAATATTCCAAGAAGAACCAATACACCCTGAATGATGAAGAATATCTTTAATGGACTGAGTAATTTTGTTAAGGAATCTAGATTACCAGAAGAAACCCCACGGGAACCATTTGCCGCTCGGTTTAAAAGTAAACCCTGCCAGATAAGAACCCCCCCTGGTATTATTCCAATTATTGATATTATAAAGAAAGCTCCAAAGACAATGTTCGCAATCGCAAGTAGTCTCAGCCAACCACTCATCGTTCTTGTATGATTTATCACCTCCTCCTGAGCAAAACTCTCTAATTCCATTGAACCTCCTTTTTGTTATAATAAAATTTTTACCTTTTAAGTCAAGTATTCTTCTCATTCTATATCTAAAGGATATTTTTGGGGTAAGTTTTGTTTCAATTACTTATTTTCTCCATAAGAATCCAGTATTGGTGAAGAGCAATGAGAGCCTGTGATGTTGCGTAGATATCCTCTTTTTTAGGGATTAATTTGCCTAGGCAAGGGAAATATCCACCATCCCAATATCCATCTAATGTCTGTTTTTCCAGAAGATAGTGAATGCCTCTTTTCACAACTCTACTCTTGGGACCTAAACCACAGGAAAAACAGCTTTGTAAAGCCAATGCCGTCTGTAGTTCTGATGAAGGTGCGTTAGAGGAATCTTTTGGTTTATAGAACCAGCTTCCATCGTCGTTCTGGGATTCAATTAAATATTTTTGTGCTTTCTTTAATATATCTGGATATTCCTCCTCACTTTTATCAAATACCCATAATATGGGTGCCATTGCATAGAAAGGTGTGTTGTAAAATTGCCATACCATACCCCAGTGTCCATCTTTATTTTGTGAATTTGAAAGAAACTTCATTGCACTTTCATAATATTTCGGCATTTTACCACCCTTTAAAAGAGCCTTTAATGCAAACCCTGTTACCGAAGGAAATTTTTGAAGATTAGATGGTATAATTGGACTTACAATTTTCCAGCAACCCGATAATAATTGTTGGTTCTTGATAAACTTCAATTTTTCGTTTATCGCTGGCTCAGTTGCTGAGTATACTCTTATGAGAAGGCAAACATATTCAGAGGAAGTTTCCAGACAGAAAGAACCATGGTGATTTTTGTTATGTAATACCATACCATCAGGGTTTTCAGAAGACGTGAGAAAATGGATTGCTTTTTCAATTACTTTTTGTGCATTTAAATCAGTAATATCTGACCATAGTGAGATTGCAAGGGTTGCATTTACAGTTTCCCAAACGTTGAATATAGAATTATCCGGATCTCTTATTGCGCCATCCTTCATTTGAGCACTTTCAAGGAATTTTACTGCTTTTGAACCACAGTTATGGATTCGCTCTTCCGTATCTCTTACATTGTTAGATATTGAAGAACAACCGATATATTTTATAATAAGAACTGCAATTAATAGAACTCTACCCTTCATAGGTACCCTCAATATCTATATTGTATTTAAAAGGAATTATTATAGATATCATCCTTAGCATTTTATCTTACTCAAAATTGACCTCTTTTAACTTAATTTTTTACTTTTTCTACCAGGTCTATTATTTTTACTAATTTACTGTCAATGTAAAAAAAGTCAAGGATTTAGAATTAAAGAACTTAAAGTTTTTTAAAAAACTGGCCCTAAATAAATCTCTGGATTGAGTTTGAAAATAATTAGTAAAATTGCGATTAAAATAAAATATATATAGAAAATATACTTTTCTTTAAACGGTTTTTTCAGGCAGAAATAAAAACTTAGAATCCCAAGGGGAACCACGGCAAAAAATAGCGGAGGGAATTTAAGAATTAATGGAACAGAAAGATAACCCAAAAGAACCAAAAATGCGTTGATCAATCTGCCCTTCCCAAGACCAAATAAAGTGAATAAAGTTGTTACATCAGTTTTTTCATCTCCGCGATAATCGGCAAGGTCACGGAAGTTTAAGGCTAAAAAGAGAGGAATTACAATAAATAGTGCAGGTTTTATAGGAAATGACAGAAAAGGTTTTGATGATTCAAAAAGGGCATAGCCAGATATTGCAGAGAGAAGAGCTCCCAGAGCGAGCATAAGTATTGATACAGGGAAAAATCTTTTTAACCTGAAGGGTTTTGATGAATATGTAAAATGCAGAATGTGCCCGAGCAATACAATAAGTAAAATTCGATATTCAATAACTAAAGCAAACAGAAGCGAAAGAATAAAAAAATACCCTCCAAGATTTTGGTAAACCTTGAGCCCGAAATAATTTGAATTTAAAAGGCTTTTCTTCAGGGCAATTTTGTCTGTCTTGATGTCATTAATGTCATTAACAATTACAGAAGTCTGAAAAGAGAAAAAAACCGAACAGATTAGAAGGAAGCCATCAAGATAGTTTACTGGCTTTTGGAAAATATAATTTCCAAGTAAGATTCCGAAAATTGTTGGAAAAAGATAGTGGATAGAAATGAGGGGCCTTGAACCTGATATCCAATTTTTGATAAACCCTTGGCACTTTTTTTTCATAACAACAAAACTAATAATGGTTATTATAATTGGTATTAATGAATAGAAGTTCATTCCTTTAGTTCCTCAATTTTCCTTCTTGCCGGAGCATAGGATGGATTGACTTTTAACACATTATTAAACATTTCCAGAGCTTCTTCTATTCTTCCCATTTTTTCATATAAAAGACCAAGATTATAGTAAGCCTCAGTCTGATTTGGATTTTTTTTAATTGATTTTTTGAATAATTGTTCAGCCTTTTCATAACTTTTGGTAATAAGGTATATAGCTCCTAAATTATTATAAATAGCCTCATTACCTGGTTCAAATCTTAAAGCTTTTAAGAATTGTTCCCGAGCGCGAGGTAGATTACCCTGACTATAGTAGATTATTCCTATGCCTGCCAAGGCAGAGGTGCACCGAGAATTATAATTCAGAGCCTTATTATACATCCCAAGCGCTCTTTTTTTATCTCCCTTGCCCAAATAGTAATCTCCTTTTATCTGATAGATTTTATAGGCGGGATTCCCATATAATAAACTCTTTTCAATTGCCAAAGCCATTTCTTCTTCCAACCCCTTACGAGCTGCAATACGAGCAATTTTGATATAAAATTCTGCTGGTTCGAGATTTTCTTCAATTGCCTTTTTATAAATTTTAATCGCCCTTTTGTGTTCCCCTTTCTGAGTGTAAGCTTGGCCAAGTGAAAGAATTGTTTCGTATCCTGGTTCTCTAATTTTCTCTAATGTTTCTATTCCCTTATCAATATAGCCAAGATTAAGATAGCTCTGCCCAAGCCGTAGTTGAATCTCGTCTTCCTTATTTATTGCATACAACTTGAGATATTGATTCAGAGCTTTTTTATAATCAGCATTCAGAAAATAAGACCATCCAGCTAATTTTCTACCTTTAATCTCAAGAGAAGTTTTGTTTATGGGAATTATTGTTTTAAATGTATCTCCTTGATAAATGAGAGAAAAGCCAGCGAGAAAACACGGAACAACAACAAGCCATCTGGTTGTTAAAAATTTTTTAAACAGGAAAAAAACGGCTATTAAAAATAGAAATACGGGGCCAAGGGCAATTGAAAAAAATATACTTACTGTAATGAGTATTTTGAATTCTGAAGAGTTTCCACTCGTGATAGTAGCTCTATTGGCAAAGATAAATGAAAGAATTGCCAGTAAAAAGATTAAATATGAAATTGGACTATAGAAAATAAATTGGTAATAGGGAAAGATAAGAAAGATACCGTAGAGGATTCCAAAACAAAGTGGAATAATGATTAGTGGGGATTTGAAATTAAATATTTTTCTGATGAGTTCTTTTCTGCTCTTCCAACAGATAAGAAACCCGGCCAAGATTATAGAGACTGAAAAAATCACCGCATAATTCTGACTATCAATCGGAAGAATTCCATCGGTTATTATTGTCCTGAAGTGGAGCTTATTAAAACCTAAGTAGGAAGGTATTCTGGCAATAGTATTTGGTAGAACACCGTGCAGAAAGATGATTAGATAAATAATAATTGAAGCGAAAAAAGATTTGAAAAAATTCTTTGTTTTTATTAAAACGTATAAAAAGCCTCCAGTTAAAACCAGGAGAATTTCAACTCGCTGACCCCAACTTGCCTGAAGTAGGTCCCTGGTAAAATCAAAGAATTTGTGTATTTCGGTGAATTCTCCAAAACCTTTTAGATAGGTTAGTTCATAGCCACTTCCTTTAGAGACAATAATATCAATGATTGGGGCAATTATAATTACTCCCATTCCAATCAATAAAGCCTTTGATATTTTTATCCAATTTTCTTTTGTTAATAGGATAAAAACTAAAAGAACCCATAAAAATATTGAGATATAAAATAAAGGAAAGTGGATGAACATCATATAGAAAGAACGAGAAGAAATCGGGGAAAAGCCAAGAATCTGGGAACCTTCAAAAGCGCTTTCAAAAATGTTCCTGCAAAGGATAACAGAAAAAAGGGATAAAAAACCTATCGGAAAGGAAAACTCTTCCTCTTCAATTCTCTTTATGAGAGTTCTTATTCGCATTTTTTTTCTCTATTTTGGGATTTAAATTTACCCTTATTTATAATAAAAAGGGGGAGGAAAATCCTCCCCCTTTTTAAGAGTTTATCGGATGATTATTATTTTTTCTCTCGCCTTTGCACTGGCTGTTTCAATCATCAGAAAGTAGATACCCTTTGGTAGGAGAGCTCCTTTATTATCTACTCCTCGCCATTCTAATTCATAATTTCCACTTTCTTTAATACCGTTAAATAGAACCGCAATCTCCTGACCAACGATATTGTAGACCTTAATTGAGACTTTGCTTTTTATTGGCAGGGAATATTTAATTCGGGTAGAACTTGTGAATGGATTTGGATAGACTCTGCTTAAAAGTTCTTTACCAGAAACAAGTTCTTCCTCTTCAACCCCAGACATTGCCCATGAATCAAAATAAACATTATTGCCTCCTGAACCAACATAGGCAATCGCTGGCTGTATTCCATAAGAACTAAGCATCCAGGTCTGGATTGGTCTTGTGAACGTTGGCACCGAATCGTTATAGGTTGTATCTACACTCCACGAACTATCGCTATCATTCCAGTAGAATGAATTGACACTTGGATTGGTCCAGTCATAATAAGACTTTATGAATGTTACATATGGATCATCATAAGTAGAATTATAGCCATCATAGATTGAGATGCTCGGTAGAACTTCATTCCAATCATTGAAGCTGTTTACAACGGTATAAGGTGTCCAGTTTACGCCTGCATTAGTACTCCAAGACCACCTAAGACCGTAGTCTTGATTTGT
>Ga0209121_10003387_pt1 | contig 15492 bp, 10 predicted proteins | sample Cruoilmetagenom3_FD_187292 | JGI IMG/M metagenome (GOLD analysis project Ga0209121, IMG submission 187292) | Oil polluted marine microbial communities from Coal Oil Point, Santa Barbara, California, USA - Sample 3 (SPAdes) (version 2) | ecosystem: Environmental > Aquatic > Marine > Oil seeps ...
GAAGTTTATATGTTTTCCTATGAAACATACAGAGATGTTATTGAAAGAATACCCTATTTTATTGAAGAAGTTTATAATAAAAAGAGATTACATTCTTCATTGGGTTATATGCCTCCGGAAGAATTTGAAAGTATAATTAAATATAATAAAATTAAAAAAAGTGAAGTCCGTCAGTTGGTTTAACTTAGTTAACATTGTGTCTAACTTTTGGGGTTCACACCATTTCTGAAGATATTTAATAATAAATTTATGATTTGGTATGTAATTTTTATTACAAATCATTAAACAAAATTACATAAAAGCTTAAAACAATATACAGAGCACACTTAAGGGGAGAATTATCTCTTATTTGTAATATAAAAAAACAAAGAAAATAATCAGAGGAAAGAGTAGCCAATAGATTAATTGAAAAATATATTACAGATACTAAGGAATATAATATAACTATATTAAAAGTACATAGATAATATTATAAAGATATATTAATATTTTTAAAATGACTTGTATCTTTTTAATTAATATAGAAGCAAAAAAAACAATTTAATTTTAATATCTACTCTTTTTTTATTCTCTTAACTTGCCATGTTTCTTGATCTAATCTATGTTGAGATATAACATCACAGTTCACACAATACTTTTTTCCACTTATTGGGCAAAGGTCTTTTTCATTAAATACAATTTTCCCATATTTCTTTGGACAATTAAGTTCTGAAACCACTATAACCTCCTTAATTATGGATTATTTTATTATTTTTTATAAATCTTTAATTTAAAGCAGAAATTAATTCCTTAAGACTTTTGAATCTATACTTATAAAACTCTTCTTGATTTACTCTTATAAACGACCACTTTTTACCTGTTAAAAGAGTTGCATCTTCACACCATTTCTTTGCTCTTTGATCTTTACGAGGTACTTCTAAATCAACTAGTCCTTTTGTTTCTATTAACCAATAATCTCCATTCATGTCTCTTATTAAAAAATCAGGATAATAAAATCTTAAAATATTTTCTTCAGATATGTATTCAATATAAAATCCAAACTTTACAACTACTTTAGTAAAAGTTTCTACATCATTTGCCCTTTCTAGAAATTTAGTAAAATCAACTTCTAAATTACTATCACAGGGTACATAATTAAAAATGCATTTACTAGCTGGGTAAACCAATTTTGACCATACAAAAGGCTTTGTATCTGAGATTTTTATTGTATATCTCTTTATGGGTTCTCTTTCCTTGAATGTTTTGTTTCTAAATTCATCTACAAACAAATTTATCAATTTTTCTTGAACATCAATTGAACTTAAATTGTAAAGAACTCTATGATCTTCGAGATCAACTTTTTCAGTAAACAATTTATTTACAACATATTTCTTTATCATAGGATAAAAATTATCAAAAGTTCCACCAATTTTTAACTGTTTAAGCATCTGATCGGTATAATAAGCTATTACACTTTTACTATTCTGAGGTACAGGTAAATTCCATTCTCTCTCTACAACTATGACATCGCGAAGCATATCTATTCCCTTATATTCCATTTTTAATAGCTTATTTTCTAAAACTATATTCAAAGAAGGTAGTTTATCTATATCTATTTCATCTATATAAAATTCCCTAATTATAATTCTTGGACTCAAAATAGGGATTTCAATATCTTTATTTAATTTATTTTCATCTATAAATATAGTTGTTAAATCAATTGGTTTATCTACATCAAATTCTGCAAATGTTATACCTTCTTGATTTTCTAATTCCTCAAGTATATCAATCAATCCTGGAGGTCCAATAACATCTAAAACATTTATACATTTGTCTACATGAACATCTTCTTCTGGAAACATTTTTCTTAATCCTCTACCAATTACTTGTTCTGGAAGAACTTTTCTTTCTGAAGTATATGGTCTTAATCCTACAATAATATTTACATTTCGTACATCCCATCCCTCATTTAACATCAATGTACTTACTATTGCTTCGTAAGGATTCTTTTTAGGATCTGGATCATCAATATTCTTGGCGAATTCTCTTGCTCTTGGTAAGTCAGCTTTTTTTATTTCACCAGTACTATCAGTATGAATTAGCAATACCTTGCCTTTTAAATCAGGAATGGAGTTAATATAATCATATATTTCATCTGCTTCGAGATTCTTAGGACATTGAAAAAATAGTATTGGTTTTTTAGATAATAGTTTTAATGCTTTCTTATATTCCCGCCATCTTCTTATTCCTGCTTCAATCCACGCTCTATATCTCTCAACGGCTTTAGATGATGCAATTTCTTCTGCTCCCTTAACTATTCCTTTTAAAGGTAATTTTACAATGTTCATTTCAATTGCTTCCTTAAGTGAGAAATCTACAATTATCCATGGGAACAAAGCACCAGTTTCAGTTTTGGGTGTAGCTGAGAAATCCAATTCCATATTTATACCTTTATTGTATTTAGATTCTAAATCTTTATTAAGATTTAAAAGTATTTTCTTCCATGCTTTTTCAAAATTGTATATATGATGAGCTTCATCTTTTAAAATCATTATATTAGGACATTTAGTTAAAACTTCTTTTATTCTGTTCTCCTGATAGATATCTTGAACATTATAAACTGGAGGTAGTTCACAAACTTTTTCAATAAATTTTTCAACCTCTTTTTTCTTACTATTTCTCTTCTCTAATTGCTGAATATTGGTTAAGAATAATACACTCTCAGGAATAATGTGAATTGGGTCTTCTTTGAGAATTACTTTAAGATCAAAATCCTGTTGCCATTCTGGTGGAATTAGTGGCAAACCTTTAAATATTTTTCCATCCTTAAAATCCCTACAAAGTCTATCATATATAACATTTTTTTCTCCTGCAATAATTAGAAATTTGGATGTATAATCATCTTTATTTTCTTTTTTATAATTAAAATAAGCCCATATAACTGCAAGTGCCATAACAAAAGTTTTACCTGAGCCCGTTGCCATTTTGAAAGCATAAAGTGGGTATTGATCATAAGATGGATCATAACCATGTATAGGTCCTGATCCAAAATCTCTCGCCATATCTATAAAATTTCTCTTTTTCATCACCTCATATATAAAAATTAGTGTTTCAATAGCTTCCCTTTGACAAAACCAGAACCAAAAGGGTTCATTATTTACGATATGGTCCTCACTAAACCAAAATTGTAATAAACGTCGAGTAGTATCTGTTATATTTGGATAACCCTTTTCTCTCCAATTAAATAAAATTTTACGAAATTCATTAACTAGATATGCATTGCTTGGTCGTCTTTGTTCTGGATGTAAAAATTCAGTTGCCCTCATTTTATAATCACCTTTAGAACTTTATTCGTATCATTACCAAAAACGTCTACAACCTTAACCATTATTTGATATTCTCCGGTTTCTCCATATTTGTGTATAGCATCATACTCTACCTTTGGATTCTTCCTTACTCTAAAACTCTGCCATTGATTATGAAATGTATCGCCTTTATAATCCCAGTCTATCGCCCAATAATCTATAAGTTCTCTTGAATCTGTTACTTTACTTGCTATCTCTGCAAGTTCTGCTGTTGGCGACACTTGAAAATCGCCTATTTTTAAGTAAACTTCATTATTTTTAACTTTTGTTTCAATCTCCAAATAAGCAACCTCGGAAAATCTTATATGTGGCAATAATTCTTTTTCCACTACCTCATCTGGTACCTTGAATAAATTTAAATCAAAACCTACTAAAGCAGATTTTATTTCATTTATTGATGGGACTTGAACAAGTCTTATATCAACTCCATTCTTCTTTGCAAGTGTTTTAGCAAGTTCATTTACTTCATAACTCCACTCCCAGCCCAAAACATCTGCTTTGGTGAAATTATTAGCTCTGCACTCAATTACTACTTTTTCAACTTCCCCCATAGTGATAGGAGCATTTAAGGAACCTACATGAATTGCGCTGTCTCTTTTTCTTCCATGTAGATATTTAAAGCCAGTTAATACCTGTGCTTGATAAAGTTTTAACATAAAGGTAAGATATTCAACTTCTCTCTCCCGCCAATAGACAGTTTCATAGTTACCTATATTCCAAAGTTCAAATGGTCTTGCTGGTTTGCCATATTTTTTATTTCCTTTTTCATCTTTTAAATCCTTTGAGTTATGGATATCTAGTAGCCTTTTTCTTGTAAGCTGGATAGCAAATTTGGATAAATCACAACCTATCCATCTTCTACCGAGTTTTTCTGCTACTGCTTGAGTTGTACCTGAACCACAAAAAAAGTCCGCTACGATGTCACTAGGATTTGAAGAAGCAAGTATAATGCGTTTTAAAAGGGCTTCGGGTTTTTGGGTGTTAAATGCCTGATATTCATAACTCATATTAAAAACTCCAGATAAATCCCATACATCATCCATTGAAACAATACTATACCAACCTACTTCGTCTTTTCCAGTAGTCTCTTCAATTTCCTTTCCAGTAGATGACTTTGCAGGCAACGCGGGAATATAATCTAACCTTCTTTTATATTTAAGCCTATTAAATGTCCACTTATTAGTTTTTGAATACCATAAAATGATATCATGTTTTCTGCCGAACATATCTGGTGATTTGCCCCCCATAAAATAATGCCACACAATCTCATTTCTAAAATTCTCATATCCGAAAATCTCATCCAACATCACTTTCACATAATGTCCAACATGCCAGTCCAAATGCACATAAATAGAACCATTTTCAGCTAATAAGTCTCTCATAAAAACCAACCGTTCATACATATACCTGAGATAAGAAGCAATTCCACCACTCCATGTATCTTTGTAGGCTCGCTCTTCAATGATAGAAGGTTCTTTTTGTATTTTTTCATCTCCAAGTTTTGTTACTATAGTAAAATCCGCACCAGTAAAAAACGGTGGATCAATATAAATCAAATTTATATTTCCAGCCCAACCTTGTTTAATTAATGAACTCATTACAAGCTTATTATCGCCCCAGATAAGCTTATTTTTCCAATCTCTTGGATAATTGTCCGGATACTCATCTTCGGGAAAGATTGAAGCTGTATATCCTCCTTTAATCCTTGGTTTATTTATTGTTTCCACAATCTGAAATGGAAGGTTAAGTTTTTCTATTGGTATTTTCTCACCTTTCTCATACTTATCATATTTATCAGCCCAGATTAGTTCTATATACTTTTTATTATTTCCCATATTCCTGTCCTTTTAATTTATAACTATTTATTAGATTTATCTATTTCCCAAATTTAAACCATTTAATAATTATATTTATAACTTACTAATTTTTATCTATTAGGAATTTAATACAAATAAAGATTACTAGTCATTCTTATTTTTTATTTATGAAAGTATTTATATTTATTAACTACCCTGAAGTGCTTTTTTTTGAGCAGTATTAAAAAACCTTCTACGAGAGTATTTTTTAACTATTTCTGGTTTCGCGCCTTTTAAGCCTAATAAAACATTATAATATCTTTCAATTTGAGTAGCATCATTACCACATTGCATTTTTGCAATTGAGTAGAAATATTGTTCCTGAAAAGCATTTTCTAAATTTTGTTGTTTACTTAACATTGAACTTACGACTTGAACAGGGTTTTCTAGCTTATAATTTATAAGTTTTAATTTCTGAGGAACTACTCGAGGATGGCTATTTATAAGATCAATGATTATTTGGTCAATTATATTCTTAGGTAAAAGGTTATGTACTCTATCGAAAATCCCAGGAATTCTTCTTATGGCTGTACGAAATTCTTGAGGGCAAAAATTAATAGAATAATTAAGTTCTTGTTTTAAAAATTTATCGATAATATCAATATTTATCATATTAGAAATAAAGTGTTTTATTCTACTTTCAAGGTTGGGTATTTGATTGTTATCCTTTATTTCTCTTAATTTATTCATGACTCGAAAATATAGAAGACGGTTGTTAGGATTAGCATCTTGATTGTACCAATTAACAATTGAAGTTGAGATTGCTTCGGTAGTTGGTTTATTTTGTGACTCCTCTAATAAACCATTTATCGATTTTTGGTTTAAAAATTCTTTAAGGAAATTTACTAAAATAAGACGTTGTTCAATCCTTGTTCCTTGTTGAGTTTCAAATCGTATTAATTCATTAATTTTCTGTATGACTTTATCTAACACCTTTTTAAGATTAAGTTTTGATAATAATTTCAATTTTTTACTCATGGTGTCTAAATTATTCAAGTCGTCGTTTTTAACTGATTCTATAAACCTTCCTTTTGTCTCGTCAGTTATGAATTCTTTCTCTAAATTATTATTTACAAAAACAGACAAAAATTGATCTGTATAAAAATAATTTTTAACCCCCTCTCTTACAGTTTCTTTGTATTTAATGAAGTCGTCTTTATGTTTAGTAATAATCTCTAAAAGTTCTAAAGCATATTTTTCAGATATTGGACTTGTGTTTTGATCAGTACTTAAGCCAAATAAAGATAAGTAAGACTGAATGATATTATTTTGATATCTTTTTCTTAATAAAGGGTAAACTCTCTTAAACATTTTTTTTGGTGCATAATCATCAATATATCTCAGTAAATCTGAGCTTGTTGGAAAATTTAATGCCAATTCTCTAAGAAAACACTTAAGGGGTTTTAAGTAAGTACCTGTTATTTCAATAGTTGTTGCTCCAAGAACCCAAATTTTTGGTAATTTATCTGCTTTTTTAGCCTTTTGAATATATCCTTTCAGAACATCATCAAAACTTTCTATTTTATCTTTAGAAAATTTATTGAAAATATCCTTAGCTTCATTCATTTTTCTACTTTCTGCTGCTACTATGTATTCTTCTAAACCGGGTAAATTCTGTTCTTGTTCAGATTGTTTCAACCTAACAAAAATTGGTAAATTATTTATATCAATTTGATTTGTCTCCTTAGTAAACTCCTTGAAATCCTTCTTTTCCCTTGCAATAAGTCTTTCTTCAGTGTCATCTTTGCTAAAGATTTCAATAAAAATCTTCTCGGGTTCTTTTTCTATTTCTCGCCAATTTAATAATCTACGTAAAGCCATTTTTTCAATACTATTGTAAGCTTTTGGATATTTTTGTCTTATAATAAGTAATTTAGCTAATGCATCAACATTTTTTGTAATGATACCCTCAGTAACTATCTGATTATTTTTCTCCATCTGCTTGGCTAATAGATAATGAGAAATCAAAGTGTTTATGAATTGTTTAATTTCTCTTGGATTATCCCTAAAGGTATAAGTAATAAGCCACTCTAATTCATAATTACTTTTCAACTCTTCTATTCCAGTCTCGTTTAATAAACTCCTAGTATATTCATCAAGTTCTTCTCCAAGAAATCTGGGAATTTTTAAAGATGTGTTAAAAAATTTTCTTAAAAATTCTTCCGGATCATCATAATTACTTCTTTCTAAATGCTTTTTAATTGCTTCTTCATCACATGCAATAATAAATATTACTTTATTATTTTTATCATCATTTTTTGAGAGAAATGTTTTAATATCAGAAAGTAATGAAACAGCTTTTTTATGAGTAGTACGATCTAAATTGTCTATAGCTATTAAAATTTTTTTTTCAATCTTTGGTAAAATTTCATTATAAAAAATATTTTCAAATCCTTCTGCAGAATCAGTTTTTTCTTTATGAACCATACCTGATACTATTTGAAAAGATTGTAAAATAAATCCCAAAATTAAAGATACAATCCCAATTGAGGTAATACTTTTCCATATTTCATCATTTTCTTTTAACAAACCAAAGCTAACAAATGCCAATATTAACATTACAACTGCTAAAAAAATGAAAATAATTCCTGATATTCGAAAGAGTAGGTTTTTCGTTAATAAGTGTAGTGTTTCTCTAAAAGGTAAATCATAGGGTTTTGTAAGAGATTGATTGAGGTGCTCTTTATAATTTTTATTTAAGCCCAGGTCTTCGTCTAAAGTGATTAAAAATTGTCTTCTTAAAGAATCAGATTCATATTTCCAAACATCAAAAATTACTGTTTTGATACCCTGTTTTTCTAAATAATATTTTGCTAAATTAATAATTGTAGTTTTTCCTGTGCCCCATTTTCCAAATAACCCAATAGTATAAGGTGGATTAGCTTTAAAAACTAAATCAGCTACAACCTTAGCAATTTCTGAGTGACCAAATTTTACGTTTTGCTCATCATCAGCAGTAAGTGGTAAATCTGGTAAAAGATTGTATTTTTCAGAAAAGGCAAGAATTTTTTTGTTTTTTTTAAGATTCTTCTTTAACATTTTTTATTTTTAACCTTTAACTTAAAGTGTTATAAAAAAATCTAAAGAAATAGTATTTTTTAAACGATTTATTAAAATATCGTCTTCTTTTATCCCAAAGATTATATTAAATAAGAAATATTTTAACTTATTTAATCAAGAATAAATTAATATTTTATTAATATAGAATTATATTCAAATTTTTCTACAGACTTTTCAATTATATCATTAATCGATAATTTATAATAAACCCTATAATTTAGCTATTTTGAATTTTAACAAATGCTGATAATTATGTATAATCACCCAGAATAAATTTGAATATTTTTATTCGAAAAATCACATAAATAGACTGGCTCCCTAAAGATAAAGATTTACGAACCTTCTCTATCATCTTACCAAACCTTATTCATCAGTCAAAGAAGCGGAACTTAAAAAGTTAAAATCTTACCCCCGACTATATATATTTATTGTTAATTTTTTTAATTGTTAATTTTATTATCTCTTTGTTGGGCTCGTTCGCTCGCTATTCCTGGCTTAAGTCTGCTATTGCTGAATTACGCTTGCTCCCTCACCCAACTATATATTCAGAAATGGGGTTTGAGAGTTAAATAAAGGCAAAAATTCTTAAAAGTCATTTATTGAAACTTAACATTTACTTGACATTTACTTGACATTATAGAATGTCAAGTTCTTAGCTGTGAAAATAGTTGCTTGTCTTGATAAAAATAATTCTTTTTCACAACTAATAGCTGAAAATTATATTTCACAATCTAATTTCCAGTCTTCTGGCACATCAAGTTTCACTTTATCAAAAAGCAGCTTTTTATATTCTTCTGGAATAGGTATTCCATATATATTAAAGTCACCTGGAAGTAACATATTAACTAAAAAATGCACCCAAACTCCCCTACTATCTTTCCGGTCTAGGTCTTCCCATAGTTGTTGAGCAGAGTAAATATTATTAAGTTGTCTAAAGAATTCACTGTGTTTATAGAAAACAGATTTGAAAAATGATTTAGGAGAAGGTAACGGAAAATCATTGAATCTATATGTAGCCACTAGTCTTCGTGTACATAGTCTCCCAAAATTTTCTAGTAAATCTAAACCTATTTGAGTATATGCATTTAAAAATTTTCTAAACCTTAATTCTTCTTCAGTACAAAGACTTGCACTATTTTTATTTGGTCTTTCCGTTGTTTTAGAGTGATAGATTCTAATTTTATCGCTATTTGTTTTCTCAAAATTCTCTATTAGCTCAAGGGTTTTAGACGTATCAATAGTAAAATATGTAAGCCGAATTGAATTCTTACCATCATCGCCATCTTCTATGCTATTTGTAATATAATTTATGTAAAAACCAGGTGTTGATTTTTTAAAATCGGGGTCTCTTAATAATGATTTTAATATATTTAAACAATCAAAATATCTATTGGCATCAAGAGATTCCAAACTTGAAAATCTAAAATATTCTTTCCCTAATAAGTGTTTTGCTGAAAGATCATTCATATGTTTTATCTAATGTTGCCAGCAATGAGATTTTTTGTTTCCCACTCGAAATTCCGGATATACTTTACTTTGCTCCTTCCTGACTTCTAACTCTTTTCAGTAAATTTCTAATCTTTAAGGAAGAGTAGTTCAGTTGTATATCCTTCTCTATTACAGGTAGCCTTTCCTTAAGCTTCTCTTTAACTCCTTTTCCTTGTTTAATCCAATCACTTAAAACACTCAATTCGATAACTATCCCCATATCCATGACTTTACGGAGGGAGATAGAAAATCTATTTAATTCTTCAGGAATAATAACGGTTTCAAATAGTTCCTTCTCCTTGGACAATCTTCTCCCGATATCTGTTTTATCTGGAATTATATGAACATCTCCACAAAGATCACTATAGATCTCATAAATATTATCTACTGGATCTGAGATTGGCTTAAGAATCTTCCAATTGTCAAGCTGGTGGATCATGGTTTTTATTGAAGGGCAGTACTTTGGTCGCTCAATAAACACTTTACCATTAACTCTCACCATAACCATATCATAAATGGCAGCAGACGTCTCTTCTAAATTGTTTTTATTTCCTATAACACTACTTATCATCTTCTTCAACTGTGTCCCTCTCTCATCTTTATCTAAAATCTTGGATTTCTCACGAAACTTTCTATGTGCTAGACACTCAAAAAAAGCTCCTTTAATGATCAATTCAAGAGTTGATCTAAGAAGAATAAATCCTGCAGTATAATACCCACAAAGGGATTCTAAGAAAGATCTATGAGCTAAATTAAAGGCTTCCCAATGATAAGTAAGAAATGCAGACTTTGGTTGCCAACTTACTTTGCGCTTAGAAGGGATACAAAGAGGTGCTAAATACATGAATTCGTGAATAGAATTGTGAGCTCTTTGCAATTTCTCAAACCTACTTTTTTGAATTGAGATTATTATATTTGGAATCTCTATCTCCTTAAGGATGTGGTTAAAAGCTTTTTTAATCTTTTTTTTCATAATATTTTTTGTTCTTTTGATAATTTTTTAATGAAATCTACAAATTATTTTTTTCTAAGAATCTAATCCCTTTAATAAGTGCTTCTTTATATTCACTTCTATTCCACCATTCTCCATGATTATGGATAAGATGATTTCTTTCATGATTAAAATATTTAAGATCACTAAACTCATTATCGTCTATTGCATTTAAAAAATGTGCCCGTTTTATCAATTCATATGTTCTTCTAACTATCATTGCTTTTTTTCCTTCAAAAAGAGCCACAATTTTATCCCATAATATTTTTTCTATACCAAGCTGAGTGTGAACGAAGTCTTCAATATAACGATTTTCCATCATCATTTGGCGAATATTTTGAGCTCCTTCATATCGAGTAACCGTTATTTGATCTTCTCCCTTAAAATGATTAGAAAATAGTTTAATTTCTCTCATAATTTTTTTGGTTTTCTTTTTAACTTCTTTATACCTTGGGTTTACGGCAAAGGTAGAAGGTCCTACCTTAACGAATTTTGATTTGTTTCCTTTTGCCTTTATGTTGCGAAGTAAAACCGTATTCACCATTGCCTCAGGTGTTTTACCCTTTGTTTTTATAAAACCTTTCTTTAAAGCAATTTTCAAAATCTCTTTTGAGTGAAGAGGTTTCCTTTTCTTTTTTAAAATTTTATAGGCGGCTTCTAAAAAAGTCATAATTATAATTCTCCTTTAAATGCTTTATCTAAAATTGCTTGCCTTTGTTTGAATTTTTGAGTTTTTTGTGGCTTTTCCATAACCTAATAATTAAAATGGAATATTTTCAATATCTTCATGTAATTCATCGCCATCTTCTTCTTCATTTAACTCATCTAAACCTAATGGTTCAGACAAATTTTGGATTCTTTCTTTAAGTGTCTTAAATTCTTCCCATTCAGTTTCATTGTTTTTTTGCTCTATTAATTTTTCTGCTACATAACGAGCTATAAATGGTTTTGCTCCAGCTTCTATGATACCTTTCGCTTCTTCTTCTAAATCCAAATAATTTGGGAATATCGAACGCAAACTTGTTTCAAAATCTTTACCAAATACCGAGTATTGATCTCTTATTAAAATATCTTCTTCCTTCAAAACCTCCTCAATAGCTTCCTCGCCCAATGTTTTTAAAATATCCTCTCTTTTTTTCTTTTCTCTATCATCCTCTTCGTCGTTATCAAATATTACATAAGTAGGAATTTTATAGACATTGAATATGCGCCACCATTTTGCTAAATTTCCCTTTCCCCCAACCGAAATGATTGCAATACCCTCTCTCTGAGTGTCAAGGTCAACAGCTTGCAAATATTTGGGTAAAGTATAGGCTTCAGTCGGTCCTTCTACTAAAACAATTTTCCTAGCGAAAAAGCCTTCAAGAATTTGCTTAGTAGCGTTAGTATGATAAAACTCTGCGATATTTTCTTCCTTAACTTTACTTCTTAAAGCTCCTTTTTTAACACAAAAATCAACTAATTGTCTCTTAGTAGCTTGAGTGATAATAGTTCCTTTGTCGCTCTCTTTCCTTACAATACACATTCCCTCGACATTTAAAATACTAACAAAAGAAGGGTTGTGAGTAGTAATAACAATATGTACTCCATTGCTAGACATTTTTTCAATTTTCCGTGCAAGATACTCCTGCGCTAGAGGATAAAGATTGGATTCTGGTTCTTCAATTGCAAGTAAAACTCCGCCATGAAATGCTTTAGCGTACGCATGGGCGAAGGCGAGAGCTAAAATTTGTTCTTCTCCTGTTCCGAGTTCTTCCATTGTACGAGGAACACCCCCTTCGTCTACTTGCAAGCGCAGGGCATGAAAGAAGTTAACTGGATTATAAGCCTCAAAATCGACATCGAGCTTATGTGTCATTGTTTTTATAAAATCTGAAAAATCAGTTCTTAAGCTATCACGAAAGGCTTTAAATTCTTCTATTTCATGAAATAAGCCTTTAACTTCACCAAACTTTCCTTCTAATCTGCCTTTTACATCTGGATGAGTTTGGATTGATTTATGGAATCGATGCATCAATTTACTTAGGAAGGTTGATTTAGATCTATAACTTAATTGATAAGAAAGTCGCCGATCAGCTCCAATGGTTATACAAATCAGATTCTCTCTATCTTCAGTTCTAGGCCATCTCTCTTGATTAAAGCCGTAAATTCCAACAAAACTAACTTTTTCTTCCTCTTCTGGTTTATATTCCCAAATAACTTTCTTAAATTGTCCTAAATTTTCAGAAAATTCAACCTCAATCTTTATTTGTACAGATGGATCCCGATTATAAAATTCATTTTCCTCTGGTTCATAATTTTTTGGATAATACTCTCCTAGAATTAAATCAATAGCTTTAAGAATATTTGATTTTCCTACATTATTCTCGCCAATTAAAATAACAGGCTTATTTTCAGGAAAACACAAAGATAAATCTTTTATGGATCTATAATTTTTAATTGTTATTTTGCTAATTCGAGCCACAGACATAATTTCTAACCTTTTATTTTTTCTTTTGGCATTTTGGTTTTCTTTTAAAATTTTTCTACTCTTCTTAACCAAGAAAATATAAAATTGTACTGGTCATAACTGTTTTAAGCTAATAACAAGAGAGATGGATGAAACTACCGCCAGGAAATTTTGTCTAGCTGTTTTTTATAAGAATCTACTATCTCTTGGAATTTCTCATGTGACCCTTGGAAAAAACCTGCCTTCAAAGGCACCCACCCACCACCATACTTTTTAGCTTCTTCAACTAATTCTATAAATGGATTTCCCCCTTGGGTCCTGTCCCTATACTTCCAAGTAAACCTTCCAGGAGGACCCCAATCTAAATTTTTAACATCAAAATAAACAAGGGTAAGAAATACTTCGAACCAATCGAATAATGGTTCGTAGCTTTTCCCCAAGAAAAGTAAATCTTCCAGTGAGGGTTGTAAAGACTTAAAAAGGTATTCGCTTCTTGGAACATAATTTCTTTCGTGTCCAGGAAGCCATTTAAAATTATCATGCAGTTTTGTCATATTATCAACAACGGGAACAATTATTGGGATTACTTTGCTGTCATATTCAAATCCAGACTGTACTTGTGCTTCAAGAATTATTTTTAAAGCCTCATATTTATGTTTTGATAGAGCTGCAATACCTGCTACATACATCAACAATAGAACAGGATACCAGCTTAGTCTAAGCCAGAGAGTGGTTCCAGAAGGACCCTTATCGGCCTCGGCAATACGTGTAAAAATTTTCTCTAAAATTAATAACTGATCGGAATCACCCCAACAGGCAAGGAGAATACTTATATTTTTAAGGTCTTTAGTTAAATCCTCATATCTTTGTATGCGGTCCAAAAAATCCTCTTTGGAAACAGAAGGAGTTTGAACGGGAAAGTTCTTTAAATCGGTTGCATCGAGAAAATGTTTTATATGATTTAATACATAGTCATCTAGCTTGATTTTTTGGCTTGTGTCTGGAATAAGTTTTTTCATTACTTCAACTACCGAATTTGTATTGGATTTATATTGATTTCTTGTCATATTTTTCTCCTTTTCCATCTGTTTAATTTTATAATTTGAACCACCGATTGGTGTAGTTCAAGTCTCGACTTTTCATTTATTGCCCAGCGATGGGCTTTTTTCTAAAAATTAAAAGTTTATATTTACTTAACTTCATATAATATCAAATTTTTATCTTTTTTTCTTTGGTTCTCTAAAGGTTTTTGGTTCTTTAATAGCAGTAAGTTTCTCTAATCTTTCCTTGTATTCTCTTGCTATCTTTTTTCTATCCTTAAAATATTTTACTCCTATTTGAGATTTTTCAATAGTTTCTTTGAATTCTTCCTCGGTAGCACCACCACCGAGTTCTCCTCTTGCTTTAGAGGGGAGTTGCCAAGGATATGGAACATCTGGAGTATACATTACAATTACTCCTCCTTCTGCCTTATTTTTAACAAAACAATATCTTTGGGGTAGATCTTGAAGTTCTTAAATATTAATCTCCCAGCCTGGTGGTAATTTATATAATGGAGTAAGTAACTCTTTAGCCATTATTGAAGCATCTTCTCTTGAAACCCTAAAACAGGACACAACTCACAATTTGCAAGAACAGAAGCTTGCAATTCTTTTGGCATCTGGCTTAAATTTTGATGAGCCAAAATTAAAGAAAGTCTATATTTTCTTGCTTCACTTAAAGTCTCAATAAAACTCTTGGTGGCAAAATTCTTAGAGCGCGGAAAGGAAAATCTCCTCCCCCCTGAACAATTAAGGTTCGTATCGGAAGAAATGGCTCCACTGGCAGGACTTGAACCTGCAACTTAACGTTTAGCAGCTGTTCGCTCTATCAATTGAGCTACTAGTGAGTATAAAGTATTATATTTTAATTTAGATATTTATTAGTGTATTAAAAAGTTTAAAAAATCGTAGGTGAAATTATAAGGATTTTCCTATTTTTGAAATAACCCAATTGTAAAATCGTTTCGCACGTTTAAATATTTCAAAAGCTTCATTCTGAGTGAAATCTCTATTTTCATATTCAACTAAATTCTTTTTGACTAAAATTCTTCTTAGCGTCATGCATTTAGATTTAATTTCAGTCAAATTTATGGAATTTAATAAATCAATCACTGTTAAATGAGAATCATTTGTAGAGCGTATACCTTTGTAGAATATAAGCATAGCATCTGAAGAAGATATTGCACAATGCACAGCATTTAATCCAACAGCATTCCACTTTTTTCTCTCCTTAGCTTGAATCATTGTGTCATAAAATTCATTA
>Ga0209121_10003388_pt1 | contig 15492 bp, 15 predicted proteins | sample Cruoilmetagenom3_FD_187292 | JGI IMG/M metagenome (GOLD analysis project Ga0209121, IMG submission 187292) | Oil polluted marine microbial communities from Coal Oil Point, Santa Barbara, California, USA - Sample 3 (SPAdes) (version 2) | ecosystem: Environmental > Aquatic > Marine > Oil seeps ...
AAGATTCTTTGTAAAAGGCAGTAAATTTGTGTCTTAAAATTTAGTTTTGCCACGTTTTTTACGAGTGAATCATTGTGTTTTCTCCCTTAGACCGATAGATTTAAATAGGGTAACGTGTACATTATATATGTAATAAAAAACTTACATATGTAAAAATGGAGAAACTATTAAAAATATGTGAAGCACTCGACAATCGGCACAGACTCCGAATAATAGCTCTGCTTGCCGAGCGGAGAAAATACATTTCTGAGCTCGCCAGAGAGCTTGGGGTATCAAGGCCTCTGCTGTATCTTCATCTAGAAAAACTGGAAAACGCGGGAATAATAAGAGGCTATTCGGAGCTCAACGGAGAGGGGAGAGCCAGGAAATACTATGAGTTGACCGACTTCAAACTTCACTTGAATGCCCAAAAAATAAAGGAGGTGGTAGAAGGTGCAAAAGATGATAGCGATCACTGAAGTAGTAGGTGAGACAGAACTTTCCATACCAGTAGGCGTGGAATTAGCTAGAGCATGCCTCGAGCTAAAAGAAGGAGAGCTTGAAAAGATCAAAGAAATGTTTAATATACCACGAATGGAATTATTTGCTGGTTCGGATTTCCAGCTCACATTTGTAAAATAAAAAAGGAGGTGAAAAAATGACAGCAGTTGAAATGATGGCATTGGCGATACCAATAGCACCTTTAGTCATGATAGTGGCAGTGGTGTTTATAGTCTTTTATTTTCTTACCAAGAGGAAAGTAGAAGAGGAAAGAGCGAAAGCAGTGCCTTACGAAGAGCTCAAAAAGCTGGTTGAAGAAAGCAACAAGGCTCAGGAGAACGTGATCAAAAAACTTGACTCGGTGGCATTAACCCTCAAGGAGATCGAAAAATTGATGAAGGAGATCTAAAAGGTGATGATAGTGAATTACGTTGTCCTAGGAGTAGGAGCATTCGTCCTGATCGTAGCAATAATAATTTTGCTATCTTACAGGGGATACAAAGAAACGGAAAGGATAAGAGAAGAGGGCGAAGAAAACAAGAAGAAATACATCGAGAGCAAGGAGAAGCTGAAAAAAAACTGGCTTGAGGTCGAAAAGAAATGGGAGCAAATTGAAAGCTCAGCGAACTCAATGAGAGAAGCGACAGAAAAAGGAGTGGGAAAAAGGTGAAAAAAGAAAAAGATCGGAGGAAAAATGAATAGAAAGAGGGGGTTCACACGAAGCAGAGATTTTATAATTGCAATTATAGTGATAGTGATAATAGGCGCTTTCTTAATTCCAGGTAGCTACTATCTTGGCAAGGCTATAGAATCAGGAGAATTTGGGTTCGGAGCGAAAACGAAGGAAGAAAAAAAGGAAGTAATAAGAGGTGTTTTCGGGGTTTATCCTGAGGTGATGCTGAGGAGTGCAACAGACTACGGTGATTTTGAAGTGAGTGGCTGGGAAAAAGAAGAGTATGAGATCGTGGTTACCTTTGAGGCGAGAGCGCGGAAAACAGAGCGCGCGATCTCGCTGTTGGATGAATGCAGTGCAGTCTTAGAGAAAGGAATCGTGGAAGGAAAGTCTGAAGGTACCCTAAAAATAGACAAACCAGAGACCTATGGAAGTGAAAACATTCGCACCAAGGTGGAAATGTATTTACCTGAAAAAGCGTATCAGATTTACTTTAAAACTTCCTATGGAGATATCGGACTTCAAGGAATCAAAGGCCCCAGGCTGGACCTATCAACATCATACGGAGAAATTTGCCTCAGGGACACAAATAACAAAAATGCGAGACTGATCACTGTCCACGGGGATGTGGATGTATCGCATGCAACTATAGAAAACTTGGACATTTCATCCAGCTATGCAGACTTGGAACTGGAGAGTGTGACTGGCGAGAGAGCGCATGTGCACACGTCTTACGGTGACATTGATGTACTCAACACATCCATCGCTCAGGCGGACATTGAAACGACCTATGGGAATGTTTTTGCAGCGGTATCGCAAGGAGAATATCATCTGCGGACATCCTATGGAGATGTAAAAATAGATGTGGCTCCTGAATCCAAGATTGACTTTGCGGTTGGTGCAATACATGGTTCAATAAACATCAAAATCCCAGACGTAATCTATCGTTTTGACGAAGAAGACAACAAGATGGGCTATAGCAAAGGTCTTGAACGCGCAAAAGAGAAAATAAAGCTAGACATCCAGACTACCTATGGATCCGTAGACATCTTCCAAAGTTTTTAGCCCTGCCGGAGAACTTTAAAAAGAGAAAGGACTGATGCAGCCCTTTTAAACCAGTCTGAAGTAAATTCTCCTGTTGCTCTTTCCTTTGTTTTCTAGTTTGAGTGTTTCTATTCTGCCAATCTCCCTGAGATTCTTAACGTGGGTTCCTCCATCGGCTTGGAGGTCTATCCCTTCAATCTCTGCTATCCTGATTTTTTCCAGGTTTGGAGGCAATCCCTTGGCGAGAAGTGTGGGCAATTTTGAAATTTCTTGCCTGGTTAGAAAATAAGTTTTTATGGGTACTTCTTCCTTGATGAGCTCATTAGCCTTTTGGCAATATTCATAAAACTTGTCCCTATCGAATTTTTCTAGATTGAAGTCAATCCTTGACTTATTAGTACCCAGTTGATTTCCGGTAATGAGGGCTCCGCTTTCTTTGTTTATTACCGCACTCAGCAAATGAGATGCGGTGTGCATCCTCATTAACTTATGCCTTCTAGCCCAATCAATTGCTCCATGAATTTTATCTCCAGCTGCTAATCCCGCCTTATCTAACTCATGAACAATCGTTATGCCTTCCTTAAAGACATTAATAACTCCGTATACTTCTCTATCATTGCTTGCTATTTTGCCAGTGTCATTTGGTTGTCCACCCGAATTTGGGTAAAAAGCGGTTTCTCTTAATTTCACAAATCTTTCATTTGCTTCTTCGACAACTGAATCAAATTCCTTTAGGTAACAATCATCCAAGTAAAGAGATCTCATAAGTAGATTTTATGATTAGGAATTATTTATGTATTGTGCAAGCAAGATAGCGATAAAATCCCAGAGTGAAAGCAATAAATCTTGGGAGTTGCCATTCCAAAAGTTGTGCGGCAGGGAACTGAGATTTGAAAAAGCTATAGACATGAGTATGGGTAGTAGCTAACTTTCTAGAAAGGACTCTCTGTTAAAAGAAAAATCAACAGAGCTGTAAACCCATTTCTTTGGTTCTATCTTGGTACTACTGTCTTAATAACCAGCACTATTTCTTTTCAGGATAAATTTTATTCAATCAGAGTCAACGATCAGAAAAAGGTTCTGTTTTTGTTCTTTACCCTTTAATTTCGCCACTTTGAACAGCTGTTTTACATATTTTTCTGTTAGATCTTCAGGCTCTCTTAAGACTTTAATGATTAATCTTCAAATTAGGCAGATTGAAAATCTGTGATTCCACTTGTTATTGAGTAAGTTCGAAAAAAGCAAATAACAGCATGTTCATATATAATATTCGGTGAGGTGAGTAAGATATGAGCAAAGCAATGGAAGATTGGTCTAAACTAAAGTTTGGTAGAGAAATAACTGAGGAAGAGCTGAAAAGGAGAACATCTCCGGTATGGCCTTATAAGTATTTTAAACCAGGAGAGCCTGTTAATCCTAGAGAAGTAGACGAAATTCTAAAAGGTGTTATCGATGTGCATGTTCATGGTGCACCGTTGGGTGCTTGGTTGGCTGGGAGACCTTCTATGGTTGAAACTTGTATTGAAGCAAGCGAAGCAGGAATGAAAGCGCTGGTTTTCAAAGATCATAATACAATGACTAACAATATTGCAATAGTAATCCAAGAATTATTAGAAAATTTGAAAGAAGAGAAGGTTAAAAATGGCGAAGAATTTAAACCGGTAAAAGTGTATGGTGGCATTGTATTAAATAATACTATTGGTGGCATAAATCCAAAAGCCGTAGAAACAGCACTTGGTTATGGAAAATGTAAGGAAGTCTGGTTACCATCTCTCGATTCAAAGCATCAGAGAAGCGCGATGGGATTAGAAGGAGGATTAGAAATGACACACGGTAACGACTTGGTACCAGAACTGAAAAAGGTTCTTGATATTATAGCAGATTACAATAAGAGATCTAAAGATCGCTGTGCCCTTTCTGCCTGTCACGTTTCAAATGAAGAAAAGTTCGCTATTATGGACTATATTAATGAAACAGGTATGGATATAGATGTGTTAATGGATCATATTACGCAAGAGCTAACCTTATTTACTCCAGAAGAAGCAAAAGAGATGCTTGATAAAGGTGCATACCTGGAATTCGCCGAATGTTCTTGTATCCCCTGGCCGGGTATGAACGACTGGGTAATTGCTTTTGATTATTCAATGGCTCTTATTAAAGAACTTATTAAAGATAAGGGGGCCGATCACCTCGTTTTGATAACCGATGCTGGTCAGCCGGGAAATAAACCAGTTCCAGGATGGAAAATGTTTATAAAGACATTATTAGCCCAAGGAGTAAGCGAAGAAGATATTAATGTGATGGCTAAGGAGGTCCCAGCAAAGTTAATAGGTCTTTAATGACTTTGATAAAGAGGTATAAAAATGCAAGAAGAAAAGGTAATACTTGTTGATCCTATCAAATGTACAGGATGTCATTCCTGTGAAATGGCTTGTTCTATGAAGAATTTTGGGAAATGCAGCCCTTCGTTATCTCGAATTCGAATTATTGAGTTTAGGGAAATCAATACATTTATTCCCATAGTTTGTCAGGGTTGTAAAGATGCACCTTGTCTCAAAGTCTGTCCCGTAGGAGCCATAACAAGATCCCTTTCAGGTGCAGTGGTTATTGATCAGGATACTTGTATAGGATGTAGAGCTTGTATGTATGTCTGCCCTCAATCTGCGCCTGTTGTTAATCCAGAAAATGGAAAACTAATGACTTGTGATCTATGCGAGGGGGAAAAAGAACCTTGGTGTGTTAAAGCATGTACAATGCAAGGTGCTTTACGCCTGGTTCCTAAGTACCAGACTATCGCAAGAAAAGGTAAAGAGGATTTTGCTTGGAAAATAAAAGAAGAATTTAAACCCAAGATTAAGGAAGAAGAGAAGGTAGAAGGTTTTAGTTTTGGATAGAGGTGATAAAAAATGTATGGATGGATGGGAAAAAGATTGAGAGTTGGTCTTACCAATAGTGAGATTAAAACAGAAAACTTACCTCTTGAATATCTCAAAAAGTGGATTGGTGGTAGAGGATTTAACTCCGAATTACTTTACCATGAAACTCAACAGGGAATGGATCCATTTGACCCTGCAAACCCACTTTGTTTTGGCGTCGGTCCTTTATGTGGAACCTTCGCTCCACTCTCAGGAAGAACCACAGTAAGTGCTTGTTCACCAATGACATGCTCATTGCGAGGAACCGATGTTCATGGACCTGGAGATGGCAATATGGGAGGGCATTTTGGTCCGTTCTTAAAATATGCAGGTTATGATCAACTCGTAATAAAGGGTAAAGCATCTAAGCCTGTATATCTTTGGATCGATGATGATCACGTTGAAATTAAAGACGCCGAACCTCTTTGGGGATCAAAAGTTAAGGAAGGTACTACTCGGATTATGGATGAATTAGGAGGTGATCCAAATATTAGAGTTGCTATCATTGGTCCTGCAGGAGAAAATCTAGTTAGATACGCTTGTGTGATAAATTCATACGGTTCTGCTACCGGAAGAAATGGAATGGGGGCTGTCATGGGCTCCAAAAACTTAAAAGCTGTTGCTGTTAGAGGAACGAAACCCATTGAAATTGCAGACCCTGAGAATTTTGCAAGATCTGCATGGGAACTGCGGGAAAAAATACACAATTCTGCCTCAGCAATTAGACGAAGAGAAGAAGGCAGTATGGACCTTTTTGATGTCGGTAATGCGATTGGCATAAATGCAAATAAGAATTGCTCGACAGGGTATATGCCAGGCATAGAGGAAACATATGGTGGTAAGCAGTGGGCTGAGAAATTTCTGTTTAGAAGGAAAGGCTGCTGGTCTTGTCCAGTGTCTTGCGGTCGTACCACGTATATTAAAGAAGGAAAATACGCTGGTTTCTATGCTTCTGGTCCAGAAATGGAGGCTGTATGTGCTATGGGTCCAAGAATTGATTCTTATGACGTGCCAGCGGTTAATGTAATGTGCGGTATGACCAATCAATTAGGTTTAGATGTTGTATCGGTAGGCGGAGCTATTTCGTGGACTATGGAATGTTTTGAAAAGGGTTATCTTGCACAAGAAGATACCGGCGGTATACCTTTTGAGTGGAGAGATACAGAAACAGCTATGAGAGTTTTTGAAATGATAGCATACAGAAAAGGTTTTGGTGACGTGCTTGCAGAAGGTAGTATAAGAGCAGCAGAAAAACTTGGAGTGGGAATGGATATAGTTCCTCATTGTCGTGGACAAGAGCATATAAGTGTGGATCCAAGGATTGCTCTGGGCTTCAGTTTGGGCTATGCCATGTCGACTAGAGGGTCTGATCATCTGAGAAACTATTCATGTATGGAATTTCCAGGATGTGCTGAGGATCGTAAGTATATGACTGAAGAAATTTTTGGACCGGAATTGGCTAAAGAATTTTGGAAGGACTTTCCAAAAGAGATGTGGACTCTAAAGCCAACGAAACCACGACTATGTACCTGGTCAGAGAGGAACAAGGGTGTTGCTGACCTGGTTGGATGTTGCTGTCAAGCGATTGGTTCTTGGGGAGGTGCCGGTAATTGGAGAGAAGCATATACACCTTTGTTACGATACGCGACCGGTGTTGATCTTCCGGATGAGGAAGTATGGAGGGGTGCAGAAAGAGTGATTGCCATTGAAAGAGCTGGGTGGAATAGGGAAGGAAGTGCTCGGCAGGATGATACCCATATTGAGAGATACTTCACGGAGCCAGTAGCAGGTGGTCCACACAAAGGTAGAAAAATTAACAGAGAGGAATGGAGATGGGCACAATCCGAATATTATAGATTACATGGTTGGGATGAAGATGGTTTCATTACTCCAGAGAAAGCAAAAGAACTTGGTATAGAAGAAGTAATCCCCAATATTGAAAAAGGGCGCAAATTATATGAAGAATCTATGAAAAGACAAAAAAGCAAATGAGACGCATTGTTATTGTGGGCAACGGAATTGCGGGTAATGAAACAGCTTTTACTATCAGAAAGTATGACCAACGAAGTAAGGTTACTATTATCTCAGCTGAAAATTGTCCGGAATACGATCCGGGGGCCCTCACGTATTATGTAAGTGATGACCTGCCAAGGGAAGCAGTATTCTTAAAGAATATAGACGATTATCACAGAAGCAACATAGATCTCCTTTTAGGGCATAAAGTTACTAAAATAGATTGTAGTGAAAAAAAGGTGTGTATGGACGATGATTCTGGGATTGATTATGATAAGCTTGTTATTGCAACTGGGAGCAAACCAGTAATTCCACCAATTGATGGCGTCGATAAAGAAGGAGTATTTGGTTGTAAAGTATTATCAGATGCTGATAGTCTTGTAAGTCATAATGGTGAAAATGTGGTAGTTGTTGGTTCCGGATTGATAGGTATCGAGGCTAGTGAAGCTCTGAAGAAAAAAGGATACAATGTGTGTCTAATAGAATTACTGGACTGGATAATGCCAAGGGTATTTGATGAAAAGCCAGCTGGTATTTTGGCTAATCTTCTTAGTAAGCATGGAATTGATGTGCTGATCAAAGAAAAAGTTTTGAGTATAGATGGTGATGACAAAGTAAGGAAAATTACAACCGACAAACGGGAATTAATGTGTGATACTGTTGTTCTTGCTACTGGAGTGTTTCCTGCGAATGATTTAGCACTAGATGCTGGGTTAAAGATAGGTAAATCGAAGGGTATCAAGGTAAATGAAAGAGGGATGACAAACGTCGAAGATGTGTATGCATGTGGTGATTGTGTTGAAACACAAGATGCATTTACTGAAGAAGATGCTGCATATCTTCAGCGACACAACGCTCTAGAACAAGCGGAAGTTGTAGCCAGAAACTGTGCTGGAGATTGTTTTACCTATCGTGGTGTTTGGGATTTCACCAGGGTGCATTTCTTTGACACTCATGGGATGTCTATTGGGAAGAAGTTAATGAATACAGATAATGCTGAGATAATCGAGAAAAATTATGGTAACGATTATTGTAGGCTCATAAGCCATGAAGGTAAATTAGCAGGAGTCCAGGCAATTGGTAAGTTTGCTGATAATGCAGGGCTCTTACTAGGTGCTATGTGGCGTCAAGATGATCTAAATGAAATCAGGTCGCAATGGGATAGGATACAACAAATTAATTCTTCCTATCCTTGGCCTTATCGCATATTATGCCGATACTTAGGCTCAAAGAAAAAAACTGGAGTGGGATAATGAATAAAATGGAAAGCACCTGGGGACAAGCCTCTCCCGCAGGATTTGCTGCGTTATCTATGGCTTCTTTACTCATATGGGTAGATCAATGTGGGTATATGCCCGCCCAGAACGCTCCCTTAGTAGCTCTTATGCTCATCGCTGCTGGGATGACACAAATAACAACGGGAGTAATTGAATTGAAAAGAGGCGATACGGCTGAAGGGTCACTATTTTTTATGATGGGGTGCCTGTTTATGTTAGGTCCAGGTCTAGGAGTTTTGTTTGAAACTATGCATAAAGTTTCTCTTGCTCCTCTTCTAGGATGGGTTAACATACTTCTCGGGATTTTTTTGCTTATTTGGGGCATATCATTTAGCAAGAAGCCTTGGGTTATATTTTTGATATCCCCCGGAGGTTTTCTTTTTCTTGGACTGTTTGGCTGCACTACAGCAGGGATTGGTCCACCAATATTAAAACCTATAGATGGCTGGATTGGTTTTTTCTTTATGTGTTGGGCTATATATATCATAGTGCATATATTGGGCCAAGAAGTGGGAATCCATATACCAGTAGGGGAACCACTTAGAGTTCCAAATAAAAAAAGAACAAAATCAGGCGGAGGGAGAGAATGAGAGGGATTACCCCCAGAGAAATTGTTGGAAAACCAAGCAGTTCAAGAGTAGAAAAGCTATTACAGAGATTGTATACTTCAAAGCTACGACTTGACTCCGAAAGATGCAAACTTTACACTGAGTACTTGAAGGATCATTGGAGAGACCCTTCAATGATTAGACAGGGAGGAGCACTCAAACATGTGCTTTCTAATTTAACTCCTGTCATATATGAGGGAGAATTAATTGTTGGTCAGATATCCCGATACTTCCGAGGAACTCAACTTTACCCTGAATACGAGGCATGGGTACTTGAAGAATTTGGAGGAATTGCAAGGCCAGAAGACAAATATGTAAAAGGCGCTGTTTGGGAAGCGAAAGCTGAAAAAGAGGAAAGGAAGCTCGGTATTTTTAACGTGAATTTAAAGGAAGCAAGTGTGATTAGAGAAACGGCCGAGTTTTGGAAAGGAAAGGATTTGAGAACTATAGCTGAGAAATACTTCATTTCTAAAGAGCTTACTGAGACTCTTAAGGAATATTTGGCTAGCGGTTTGGTGGCAGCCCCTGGTATCATGTGGGATGTTCCCGAAGGTCGTGTCATACCGAATTTTGCAAAGGTATTGAATAGGGGACTAAAATCTATCTTGGAAGAATGTCGTAAGAAAATGGGAGATTTGGTGCCCATCAACACTTCTGAGAAACTTCATAAATACGATTTTTATCAAGGTGTAATACTGGCATGCGAGGGTGCAATAAAATTTGCAGAAAAATATGCAGAGAAAGCTGAAGAAATAGCTAAAGAATGCACCGATAAAAAGAGGAAAAAAGAGCTCCTTGAGACCGCAAGAGTTTGCAGAAAAGTTCCTAAGGAGCCGGCAGAAACGTTCCGTGAAGCGATCCAATCGTTTTGGTTTGTGGAAGCCATACTTTTCATCGAGCTGAACGGAAGGGGGATATCCCCCGGTCGATTTGATCAGTACATGTATCCATTTTACAGAAAGGACATGGAAAGGGGACGCATAACAAAAAAAGAAGTATTGGAGCTTTTAGAGCTTTTAAGAATTAAGTGTACCCAGATTACAAGATGCCATCCGATGGCATCAGAGGGATCGCTGGGAGGAAGTATATATATAAATCTGACATTGGGCGGTCTCGATAAGGAGGGAAACTCGGCAGATAATGAGTTGTCGAAGCTTGTTTTAAAGGCTGGAATCAATGTAAAAACTCATCAACCTACCATATCTGTTAGATGGAATGACAACTTAAGCCACGATTTCAAGATGGCAGCAGTAGATTGCATAAAAGCTGGTTCGGGATATCCGGCCATCTTCTGTGATAAACCAGCGATTAAGAGGATTCAAAGAGAGACGAAAGCTTCGCTGGAGGACGCTCGGGACTGGGCTCCATGCGGTTGTGTTGATATGCTCATTTGTGGAAAAGCTATGGGAGCTGGAAACTGCATTAACCATTACAGTATGCCAAAAATGCTCGAAATCGTCCTTAATAAGGGGGTGGATCCGATGACAAATAAAAAGATTTTCGATTTAAAAACCGATGTTAACACAGCTTCTTTAGGCGATATTAAGGAAGCATTTTACAAAATTCTGACTACAGTTAGTAGTACAATGACAAAGATTGAAAACACAAGATGGCTCGTGCGCGATAAGGTAGTAGGTCTCACCCTCCCTTTCTTATCAGCTATTCAGGACGATTGCATTGAGAAAGGGCTTCACTATGGAGAGGGTGGGTGTCGCTATAACGATTATCCATATGAGATATCATGTGGTATGGTCAACGTAGCAAATAGTTTAGCATCTTTGAAGAAGAATGTCTTTGAGAATGGATATTTCACTATGGATGAACTTAGAGCAGCGCTAAAGAATAATTTTGAAGGATATAAAAAAATTAAGAAACTGTGTCTCGATGCTCCGAAGTATGGGAATGATGACCAATACGTAGACAATATAATCGTAGAGTTATATGATAAGTATTCTGAGATAATACAGAAAGATAAAACCGTGTTGGGAGAACCATGGAGGCCAAGCACTCTTTCAGTGGTCACCCAGGTAGTATTAGGGAAAGCTTGCGGTGCACTTCCAGATGGAAGAGAGGAATATATGCCTCTTGCTGATGGAGGGGTTTCTGCATTTCCTGGAACTGATGTAAGTGGACCAACATCAGTTCTAAAGTCCGCAACCAGGATACATACAGAAAGACTACAATCAACTTTGCTTAATTTAAAGTTCAATCCAACAGCGTTATGGGGCAAGGAAAATGCAGAGAAATTCATTGCCTTTAACGACGCATATGATGAGCTAGGGGGATATCATATTCAATATAACGTTGTGGATTCAAAAATGCTGATGGATGCTCAAGCTCATCCTGAGAACTACCAAGATTTGATGGTAAGGGTAGCTGGATTTACAGCTCGATTTGTGGAGCTTGGAGAAGATGCTCAGGATGAGATAATTAAAAGAAACGAATATATGGAGGTGTAAAATGGCAGATCTAAGTGTTGAGGTGTGTGGTTTGGAATTTAAGAACCCAGTGGTTTCAGCTTCCGATGACTTTGGTGGCGATGTTAGAATGGTGGAAAGAGCTCTTAAACAAGGAATAGGAGGTTTAGTGACAAAATGTATCCACAAAGACATTGGATCTGAGAGGTGGCCTAGACCCTATTTTTTTCCGTTAAAAAGGTTTGACATGCCGAATGCTATGATCTGTCAAGAAATGTTCAGTCATATAAAATATGATAAATGGGTTAAAACAGAGGGGCCCAAAGTGATCGAAAAGTGTAAAGAATGTGATGTTAGGGTAATTGTTAATATCGCAGGAAAAGGTGCTGAAACAGGTGAGGATAAGGAAAGTTGGCAAAGAGTAGCAAAAGATCAAGAGGCAATGGGGGCAGAGGCATTAGAGTTGGATATAGGAGGACCACATGGGGTATTTGGACAGCCAGAGCAGATTAAAGTTGCAGCTTCTATGGGAGTCGATCCCGAAAAAGCAGCCAGAGTGACAAGGTGGGTTAAGGAAGTGGCAGATATTCCAGTGATACCAAAAATGACTCCTTTAGCTGCTATTACGGATGTCGGGTTTGGTGTTCAAAAAGCTGGTGCGGATGCTGTTACAGCAAATAACGCCCTCTATGGTATTTTTATCGATCATGAAACCGGTAGTTTTTATGGCACTCCTGCTTGTTGTGGATATTTAACACGGGATTTTCTACCATTCTCATTGGCAAAAGTGTTAGAGCTTACAACGTCTTTAAAAATCCCTGTTTTAGGTTGTGGTGGAATATGGAATTATGAAGATGCCATAAGATATGTGATGGCTGGATGCCCTATTGTACAAGTATCTTCTGCAAAATATTTTAAGGGTTCAAGTGTGCTTAAAGGAATAATCGATGGTTTAAACAAATATTGTGACGAGAAAGGATACAAGTCTACAGAGGAATTTAGAGGAATCGTGAAGGAGCAGATAAAATTCATCAGAGATTTGCCAAGGGAAAAGGAGATTATTTCACCTTGGGTTTTGCCTTCTTCCTTGATGCCAAAGTTCGACATGAAAAAATGTACCGGATGCCTGATTTGTGAGAGAATGTGTCCATACAATGCAATAACTGTGGATAAAGAAAAGAGTAACAAAGTCAATGACAAGTATTGTATGGGTTGTGGTATGTGCGTAGGGGCATGTCCTGAAAATGCCATAACCCTAATTGAAAGAAAAACCGGGGAGGAGATCTGGAACGGCAGAGGAACAGCAAAGTTTAAGGAATGGGATAAAGAATAAGGTATTGGTAGGTTTTAGCACTTCTTTGTGGTTGAAGATAAGATATGTCTCGGGGAATAGAAGGATGAGAAGAAGTTTAAGCATACTTCAATTGAAATTGGAGAAAACAGGAAAATGCAGACTACGGGTATCATAACGGAGATAAAAAGATATGCTATTCATGATGGTCCCGGTATAAGAACCACAATATTCGTTAAAGGTTGTCCGTTGAGATGTACGTGGTGTAGCAGTCCCGAAACATGGGAACCATACCCGCAGATATATTTTAAAGCAATATCATGCAAAGAATTTGGGGACTGTATAAAAGCGTGTCCTGTTGACGCAATAACTATGAATAAGAATTACAAAATCGATAGAGACCGTTGTACACTTTGTATGAAATGTGTGGAAGCATGCAATTCTGGTGCACTGGTTACCGTTGGAAGAATAGTGACATCTGAGGATGTGGTGAGGGAAATAGAGAAGGATATCGTTTTTTATAAAAAGTCGGGTGGAGGTGCAACGATATCTGGCGGTGAGCCACTATTTCAACCGCATTTTGTTTCTAGAATTCTCAAACTCTGTCATAAAAAAGGCATACACACTGTTTTGGATAGCTCCGGATATGCAAAACCAGAACATGTGAAGCAAGTTCTTGAAAATGTTGATCTTGTTCTTCTTGATCTTAAACACATGGATCCAATAATGCATAAAGACTACACCGGGGTTTCAAATGAATTAATAATTGAAAATGCAAAATTGATGGCTAAAAAATGCAAAATGAGGATATCATTGCCTCTTATTAAAGGGATCAACGATTCCGAGGAAAATATAAAGAAGACAATTGAGTTCACAAAATCTCTTGGCATAGAATGTATAGATGTTGAACCTTTTCATGCTTTAGGAGAGAGCAAATATGAAATGCTTGGAATGAAAAATCCATTTCACGACTTCGAGGAGGTCTCTTCTCAAGAAGTAAACAAGGTGATAGAGATCATTCAATCTGCTGGTCTAAGAGCGACAAGAGGACGTACAATGTAAAGAGAAATGTTGTTTAGTGCATAAGTGACATAAAAAATTTAGCTCAGTGCGGTCCCTACCACCAAGCTGGAGATCTCCTACATTCCTGAGCAGTTGCCGAGCAGGGAAAAGGATCTCGAGAATCCAGAGCACAGGTTTACTCCCTAACTTCGCCACTTAACCTTTTTTAGGCTGGTTGAGCACTGAAAAAGTGCCCAGACCCAATTTGCCACTTGGCTATTTTTTGGGTTTTACCACCTCAAACTCAGGCTTTTATCCTCGAATTTCCACACAAAATCACCAAAAATACCCAGAATTTGGTTCGAAACATTGCTCAGCACGTGGAGTCTTAAGCCCTCAGGTGGGTAAACAACGGTAAGTGTCAAATTAGTTATGAATTTTTTGAGTAATTTTGATTGCTTAATAGGAGAGTTTTGATTCAAAAATTAGCTTCTAATAAATCGATTCCTGCAAAAAGATTAAAATCTATAGCTTGATTAGGAAATATGCATCCATCTCAAGATTTATATTGCGTGAAATCAGAAAAGCTTAAAGGAAAGCGAATTGTGTTAGGCGTAACTGGTAGCATTGCAGCTTGCGAAACAATAAAACTGGCGAGAGAGCTGATAAGACAGGGAGCAGATGTGATTCCGGTTATGAGTGAAAAAGCTCAAAAAATCTTGCATCCAAATGCGTTAGAATTTGCCACAGGAAACAAGCCAATAACAGAGCTGACAGGAAGAGCAGAGCACGTTTCACTGTGTGGAGAGAAAAAAGAAAAAGCAGATTTGCTGCTCATTGCGCCAGCAACGGCAAACACCATTTCAAAGATTGCTTTAGGTATAGACGATACTCCAGTTACAACTTTTGCAACCACGGCGATTGGTTCGAGAATACCTGTGCTTATTGTTCCTGCTATGCACAGATCAATGTACAAGCATCCCCAATTGATAGAAAACATTAAACGATGCAAGAAAATGGGGGTAAAATTTATCGATCCTGTGATTAAAGAAAGGACGGCAAAGCTGCCAGAGAAGGAGGAAATTGTTGCGGAGGCACTAAGAGAAATAGGAAAAAAGGATCTAATCGATAAAAAGGTGCTTGTTATAGGGGGAAATACCCAAGAAGCGATAGATGATATCCGCTTTGTCACAAATCGTTCCTCTGGAAAATTGGCTGTGGAACTCGCAAAATCAGCTTATGAAAGAGGAGCAATTACTGAACTGTGGTATGGAAAATCAATTGTTGAACCCCCAAGTTGGATCCCCACCGTTGGCTTTGAAACATCTGCAGATCTTATCGGATTGGTGAAACAATCAAGCAAATTTGACTTTATAGTCGATTGTGCAGCAGTCATTGATTACAAACCTCAAAGGATGAAAGGCAAAATTCCATCAGATAAGGAAGCAATAACTCTGAGGTTTGAGCGTATCCCAAAAATAATAGATTTAATAAGAGAAGAAGCAAAGGACGCTATCCTAGTTGGGTTTAAGGCTGAACCGAAAGATATGGTAAGAAGAGCGAAAGAAAAACTTAGAGAAGTTGGAATGGACTTTATAGTTGCAAATCCGTTGTCAGCTTTTGGCTCAGATGAGACAGAAATAAAGATAATTGATAGAGAGGGAAATATCCGGAAAGCAAAAGCGAAAAAATCTGTGCTTGCTGGGTTTATATTTGATGTCATCACCAGAAGAGAGAAGGTTCAATAGGATAAGCAACCTGGTGCTTTCTCA
>Ga0209121_10003389_pt1 | contig 15488 bp, 15 predicted proteins | sample Cruoilmetagenom3_FD_187292 | JGI IMG/M metagenome (GOLD analysis project Ga0209121, IMG submission 187292) | Oil polluted marine microbial communities from Coal Oil Point, Santa Barbara, California, USA - Sample 3 (SPAdes) (version 2) | ecosystem: Environmental > Aquatic > Marine > Oil seeps ...
CATGTTGTTCTAGGTCAATTCCCATTCAAAGCCAATGAAAAAACCTTTCCGTTTGTGGAAAGTGAGGACAAACTTTCTGATTTATTAAAAGAGATCGAAATTTCGTATCGCGATACCGGGTTAGAACCGTTGGTGTTTTTTTCGATTGTGATTCCCAATATCAAAGCGAAATTGCTAGAAGCCCCCGCGCACTGTTATGACGTGTTGGAGAGTATCGTTCAAAAGGTTCAGGATGATATTCAGATGGCACCTGTGCCTAAACTGCAACGCTCACGCAGTGTGAACAAGGATTCGGTCAAGTATTTCGATCGTATTGCTGCGATTGAGTACACACTCGCACACGATGATGGCATCACGCTCAAAGGGCTGGAAGAAGCCGACATCATCTTGTTGGGTGTCTCTCGCAGCGGTAAGACGCCAACGAGCTTGTACATGGCAATGCAGTTTGGTTTACGCGTCGCAAACTATCCGTTTATCCATGACGATTTAGCGCGTTTGAAGCTTTTGCCAGAGTTTGAGATTTACCGACATAAGCTGTTTGGTTTGACCATAGATGCAGAACGATTGACTGAAATCCGTGAGAACCGATTGGCAGGCAGTGAGTATGCCAGTGATTCGCAATGTTTGTATGAGTTACAGACTGTAGAGGCGATGTTCCGCCGAGAAGCGATACCTTATATCAACACTTCTTCGCTATCAGTTGAAGAAATTTCTACACGGATCTTGGAGCGTACAGGGTTGAGGAGACGCTTGCTCTAATTAGGGGTATAGGGTGTTTAAAAAGAGAAGTTCATCGGTGATCTTCTCTTTTTGTTTTTAACGAGTTAACGAAGCAGCGAAAGCTTAAGTGTTTGGCTCTGGTGTTCTAACCAACGCTCAAGTGCTGGTGGCCACGTGATGCTTGGCTCAACGCAGAAACCGCGCAACATAGAAAAATACACAGCTTGGTCAATAAGCGGCAGAGACGACTGACCATTTTCTAGGTTCAGTAGAAGCTCAGTATCTTTTAATAACGGGTTAATCTGTTCAACAAACTGTGGTGTTTGCTCAATCAGCTTATCGAAGTTGAGTTCTTCGGTTTCTTTGGCTGCACGCCATGCTTCTTTGCTTGCTGGTGATTGGTATTCGGCAAGGTCGAGTTTCCACCAGCGTGGCAAACCAATACGCTGACTCAACGGGAATGCGCGGCTTTGAAACAGAATCACCTGCTCTGAAGGTTCTCGCTGTTCATCGCTTGATTTCAAATTCATAAAGTAAGCGATGATATCTAAGCTCTCCGCCATGATAGAACCGTCATCTTTTTGTAAGACCGGTACCATTTTTTTACCGATCAAATCGATAAGGGTTTGAGCATCGTCATAATCCACAGAGACAAGCTCGATGTTCAATTCTAGAGATTGAGCGATGTAGGCAACTCTTGCACAGAAAGGGCAGTGGTCGTAAATGTAAAGCTTCATAGCTTCCCTTAGTTCATAGTCAATACAAGTATCAGATGACGCTAATGTAACAGAAGTCTAGGCGGACAATAAGTGTTTGGTTTAAATGGCTACCGTCTAACTGTATGGCCCAAGTTTAGCCTGAGGCTTCTACTCTATGTATAAGATAATCAGTAGATTGAGGGAATTGCAGGCATAAAAAAGGCTCTGATTGTCCACTCTAATGCAGAAGAGTGAAGTCAACCAAAGCCTCAATATTGTTATCTTTAGAAGAGTGACTACTAAAGGAACACAGCAATCAAACTATGCTTTTTTAAGATCTTGCATTGGGTAAGTAAGCGGCAGTGCGCTTTCTACAGTTTTAACGTGAACGTAGTAACCACCAGCACTTAGGCCTGTAACTACCATCTCACCAAGCTCAACACCTTTTGTTGCAACAACACGATCATCAACTGAAAACACTTTACACACCTTCAATAAATTAAATTAATACGATAGATATCGAACGCGGATTTAAACAGATGGTACGTTAATCGACTAATCCGGTTATTTGTCGTAAAGATTAAATTTGATTATGTATAAATTAAGATATCTTAAAAATCATATTGTTAACTGACTAAGCGAGTTTATTTGTCCGCAGGATAAACGACACCAACTTGCTGACGCATCTCTGTAATTAACTTAGCAACTGTTAAAGCGCGTTTTTCCGCTTCAGCTTGTGTTGTTTTATCCCCACCGATACAGTTTGCAAAAGCTTGCGCTTCGTAACTCATTGAGTTCTCGCTCTGTGTTTGAGTGAGATTTTCAATGCGGCCATCTCGGTATCGGATCTTAACATCGGTACATTCGGCGATGTGATCGATGATGATCGCGCCGCACTCACCTTGGATCTCACTTGGTGCGTAAGAGTCACTGACTTTGGAGTGCGCAAGGGTTACGTCAAACTCTGGGTATTGGAAGACCGCACAGCCATGCGCATCAACGCCAGAATCAAGCAGTTTTGCTGAAGCATGTGCACTTTCTGGCTTGCCAAACAGAGCAACTGTTGCGGCTACGCAGTAAAAGCCGATATCGACCAAAGAGCCGTTAGAGAAGGCTGGATTGAAGGTATTAGGATTACCTCCGTTTAGATATTTCTGATAACGCGATGAATATTGGCAGTAATTGATGTGTGCCTTATGTACCTTGCCGATTTTTTCTAATCCGAGTTGCACTTGTTTAAAGTTTGGCAGAAATTGAGATTTATATGCTTCAAAAAGCACCACACCGTTTTGCTCTGCGACTTCAAACATTTGAGTTGCTTCATCGATATTGGATGCGACAGGCTTTTCACATATGACATGCTTGCCATGTTTCATCATTAAGATGGATTGTGTGCAGTGCAATGAATTTGGTGAAGCAATGTAGACCGCTTCGATAGTGCTATCACTCGCCAAAGCATCAAGCGAGTCGTAGGTTGTATTAACATTGAACTCTTGAGCGAATTGAGAGGCGCTCTCTATGTTTCTTGAATAAACTGCAGCAAGTTTCATCGATTGAGTTTCGTGGGCAGCTTGAACAAACTTCTGAGTGATCCAATTGGTTCCAATTACAGCAAACTTAATCATATAGGTATCCAGTCGTTAGTGTATTGATTCTGCAGAGATAGTAGCATTCCACGTCATCGAATGTGTCTGAGAATTGAGGAACAATTAGTTCCCAAATGTTGCCTTATATCAAAAATACGGAATCATGGGACACGTTGGGATTCAGTTACAACGGTGCATAACGAAGGCATTTTTGCTAAAGTATTATGGAATTTAAATAAGGTAATGATATGCAAGTTCGGACAGCCAAGGTAACTGATATTCGCTCGATCTTAGAGCTTTCTGACCAGATAAATCGCCAACATCATCATGGCGCTCCAATGGTGTTTGCTCCCGCGTCTCAATCTTTTTCAGATAGTGAAGAGTACTGGTTGGGGCTGATGCTCGATCCCATTGGTGCTTTCTTAGTCGCTGTTAAGGGTGGTCAAGTTATCGGATTTTTGGCTGGGAAAGTTACGCAGAATCGCGGGGTGAGTTTTATCCAACCTCACAAGATCGCGAGAGTGAATACGATTGTAGTTAACGATGAAGTTCAGAGCCAAGGTGTTGGTAAGTCATTAATGAAGTCATTTAATCAGTGGGCTCAAGCGAGAGGAGCCATTGAACTCCGTTTGGAAGTGATGGAATTCAACCAACAAGCTCAGAGTTTTTATGAATCCTTGGGTATGGAGACGCAATCACGAACCATGTCTATGCGATTTGAGGAGATTTAAGCGTGCGTCTGTTTGCTCCTTTATTCGCTTATTTAGTTGTGTCGATGCAGATTGTTTATGCTGAAACATCTCCAATCGTGGATGTCCCCGTCTATGGTAACAAGTTAGTCGTAGAAAAAATCGTTTCAGATGCAACAGCTATTGAAACTATTGTGTTTGAGTCCGCACCTTCTCAATCTAGTCGCACTCCAACGTCATCAGTATCAGTGCCTCCAAAGCCTATCCTTAACCAAGACTCGCATAAAAATGGCGTTATTCAAAATACTAATAGCGAGCAGTTCGCCCAACTATCTCAAGGGACATCCCGCCGAATTTACACAAAACAAAATACCGATTCTTCAATCGATCCGTTGTTACAAGTTGTGACTTTGGTGAAGGTTGATAAATCTAAACGTCGAATGTATCTGCTGAAAGGGAATGAGGTCATTCAGGAGTTTCGAATAGCGTTGGGCAAGGAACCAAAAGGGCATAAACGTTTTGAAGGGGATAACCGCACGCCAGAAGGTCAGTATCAACTGGATTACATCATGGAAGACTCTGATTTCTATCGTTCGGTGCACATTAATTACCCGCGTTCTTCCGATAAGCAATGGGCCAAAAAAAACAAGGTCGACCCAGGTGGCAATATCAAAGTCCACGGTATTAAAAATGGTGAATGGCGTTCACCTAGTTTTATCCAAAGCTTCGATTGGACTGATGGCTGTATTGCATTGACCAATCAAGATATGGATCAGTTTATCGAATTAGTTGGAATGGGTACCCCTATCCATATTGAATGGTAGGATATCGGCACCCATTTCCCTGAACAACTCTCAAAAACAATTGCCGAAATCAGCGCTAGAGCCAGTTACAGTAAGACTCGACCTGCACTGAAGATAGCAATTACAATGAGCAGTGCAATCGTGACGGGCTTGAATTTCTCTCCGCCAAATCTCTCAAACAACTTAGAACCCACATAGCCACCCAACATACTGCTTGGTAAAAGAACTGCGGTATGCCAGATCACATCTCGGTTTACTAAGCCTGCTATCGAAGCAGAAACAAATGCACTCGAATCGGCCAAAACAAAGAAAGCGATTAAACCCGCTCTTGCAATGTGAGGCTCTACTGGGCTAGCTAATGCATGTGTGCCAACAGGAGGCCCTGACATTGATGCTGCACCATTCATTACGCCAGCAAGGCTTCCCAGAAGATAAGGAGCAAATCTAGGCTCACTTTGATACTGGAACCCTTTGTAGATCATAAGTGCAGAAGCGAAGATAAATGCACTTATGATCAAGATTATCGCATCTTGGTTCACGGATTTGAGCAGGATTAAGCCGACAGGGGTGAAGGCTAAGCAAGGAATAAACACCTTCGAAACCCAGCGCCAATTTACGTGATGTTTAACCTTCGGTAATAATTGGATATTGCCTAACAGGTCGATCAGCATGAAAACGGGAACGAGTTCGATAACAGGCACGAATAACGCACTTAATGGCAATGCCACTAGGGTGAAACCGAAACCTGAGAAGCCACGAACTATGGCAGCGAAAATGAAGATTGCACCCAAAATTGGGAAAGTTGGACTAAAAATGAGATCCATAAATGAAGTAACCAATGAAGCTGCTTAAGAAAAGCGAGCTAATGAAACCAAGTGAGTAGCGGAATGTACTCCTACTCACTTGTGTTTACTACTTAATTTGCAGGTTTCTCGGGGTTAATTTCAAAGACGTTAAAGGTTATTTTCTGGTATTTACCAGGTCAATTTATAGCGCTGAATTTATCTGGAAAATCAGTGAATACCGCGTCCACTTTTGAAAGGAATTTGAAGCGAGAGGGGTCATTCACGGTATAGCACCATGTTTGAATTTTTGCTTCGTTAAGCGTATCAAGATCGCTCTGATTCACGTGTTCATAATTCATATGGCAGCTGAACGCTTTGACCTTATCAATGAGCATCAGATCGGCTTGAGTCAGTTGTTCGGTAATCACGCCAACGCGGTATCTCGGTAAATGGTGAGCGATTTCAACGATCACTTGATGGCTGAAGCTAGATAATAAAATCTTATCTGTATCCAGATTTGAACGGATCAATTCTGAGTGCAACAGATCAACCACATGCGGGGCTTGATGTCTGCTATCGACCTTGATCTCTAGGTTAACGCTAAGACCGTGTTGTTCAACTAGGCCAAGTAGCTCTGAGAGCGTCAGTATTTTTTCTCCAGAGAACTCTTCAGATTTCCAGTTTCCGAAATCAAGTTGGCGCAGCTCTGCGAGCGTGTGCTCATCGACACGCCCTTTACCATCACTACAACGTTCTAGTGTGTGATCGTGACAAACCACAAGTTGATCATCCTGTGTAGGTTGAATATCAACTTCCACCCATTTCAAACCGAGTTTTGCGGCTTGTTCAATGCTTGCTTTGGTATTTTCTGGGTGAGTACCTGCTACACCTCGATGACCTACGATGATAGACGACATAATTAATCCTTCTTAAAGACGCACCGTAAAAACGCATTAATTATCAGTGTACTCGATTAAGCTAGAGCCGTCGTTAAGCTTGTCGTATCTTCGTGTGACTCCTGTGATGTGAAGTTATTTGGGTGAATGCGTTTGCCATGATTGTCAAAAATATGCAGGTTGGATTTATCGATGCTTAGTCCGAGAGGGACGGCTTGGCACAGCGCCGTTTCGGGTGTCACAGCGATAAAGGGTTGTTCGTTCACAAGGCCATGAACCAATTGATTTGGCCCTAAAGGCTCAACCACGCTGATGCGTAATTCAAGCGGCAGCGCGTTCATGACTAAATCGGCACAAACCTCAGAGTGTTCTGGTCGAATACCAAGTGTGATGGATGTGTTTTTTACGTGGGCGTATTCGGGCAAGTACATTTGCTGGTCGCCAATTTCAAGGTAGCCGTCGTCGAGTGTTGCTGGTAAGAAATTCATCGCAGGGCTGCCAATGAAGCTTGCCACAAAGGTACTGGCTGGCTGGTGGTAGACCTCTCTTGGTGTACCGACTTGCTCTATTTGACCGTTGTTGAGTACCACAATTCTGTCAGCTAGTGTCATGGCTTCAACTTGATCATGAGTGACGTAAACACTGGTCACGCCAAGCTCGCGTTGCAGCTTTTTGATTTCTAACCTCATGTGAGCACGCAGTGAGGCATCTAGGTTAGATAAAGGTTCATCAAACAAGAACAGTTGAGGGTCGCGTACGATCGCTCGTCCCATGGCAACACGTTGACGTTGACCGCCTGACAATTTAGCGGGTTTGCGATTGAGATATTCTTCGATTTTGAGTGTCTTGGCGACTTTCTCAATTTTCTCTTCAATTGTGTGTTGGCTGACACCTCGGTTTTTTAACCCATAAGCCAGATTTTTATACACTGTCATGTGTGGGTAGAGCGCATAATTCTGAAAAACCATTGCGATATCGCGCTTTGCTGGCTTCTCGGTATCGACTCGACGACCGGCTAAGTGAATCTCACCGCCAGAGATGCTTTCTAACCCAGCAATGGAGCGCAAAATAGAAGATTTACCACAGCCTGAAGGGCCAACTAACACGAGAAATTCACCTTTTTCGATATCAAGAGATACTCCTTTAACGGCACGGTGACCATTTTCGTAAGTCTTGACCAAGTTCTTGATACTCAACATGATTGGTGTATTACGCGTCTGTCCGTTGTTTGTTTGGTGGTGACCAAGTATTTGATGACGAGTCGTCATTTGCGAGTCCTCTGTATTTTTGTGGATAGTTTGTTGAGAAGCTTTGTACTCATCTAGCGATTGAATATGGTTATCTTTCATTTGAGTTGTGTCGTTATTATTTTTCACTTTCTACTAGCCCTTTTACAAACCAACGCTGAAATACAACCACCACTAAAACGGGCGGTAACATGGCTAAAATGACCATGGCGAAAACATAGTCGTAGCGTGGTAAACTGGTTTCATTGATGTTGTTGAGTACTTGTTTGATACCCATCACGATGGTGTTGTAGCCTTCGTCGGTGGTCATCATGATTGGCCACAGATATTGGTTCCAACCCACCACAAACATGATGATGAAGATTGCGGCGATCATGGTTTTAGACAGTGGCAGTAAGATGTCGATCAAAAACCTAAATGGACCTGCGTTATCTAATTGTGCGGCTTCTAGCAATTCGTCGGGGATGGTTTTGAAGAACTGCCTAAAAAAGAACGTCGCGGTGGCTGACGCGATCAAAGGCAGAATTAAACCTGTGTAGCTATTAAGAAGCCCGAGCCCTGCAACAACTTCATAGGAAGGGATAATACGAACCTCTAATGGCAGTAACAGCGTCACGAAGATCAGCCAAAACCACGCCGTGGCGTAAGGGAGTCTAAAGTAGACCAAAGCAAACGCGGCCATCATCGAAATTAAGATCTTACCGATCGCAAAACCGAGCCCCATGATCATCGAGTTGGCGATCATTTTACTGGCGGTGACTTCGCCACTAAAGCCCATACTCTTGTTCCAAGCTTCGCTATAAATGGCGGTAAAGTTATCGCCTGGGAGCCATTGCAGGCCATCGCTGACAATGGTGTTTGGGTTATGCGTCGAACTGGCGAAGATTAGCCAGATAGGGACCAACATAAACAGCATCCCAGCAATTAAAATTAGGTGGTCAGAGACCTTATTACTTTTCATAAATAACTCCTGTCGCGTAATTCATTGCACGCTTGGCTTTCACTGGTGGTTGCTCTCTATTGCCGATAAGTAGCGCGATTGAAGGGTTAATAGTGAACACGCTTTTCTACAACGCGGAACTGGATAAAAGTCAGAGTGAGTACCAGTACTAAAAGCACTACAGATTGCGCTGAACTACCGCCCAAATCGGCACCAACAAAGCCGTCTCGATACACCTTGTAAACTAACGAAGTTGTACCGCCACCAGGACCGCCATTGGTCATGGTGTCGATCACGCCAAAGGTTTCAAAGAAGGAGTAGGTGAGGTTGATGACCAACAGAAAGAAGCCAGTAGGGGCCAGTAGTGGGAAAGTGATGGTCCAGAAACGTTTCGAGTCACTGGTACAATCCAGCATCGCTGCTTCTTTTACCGCGTAAGAGATCGATTGAAGTCCCGCCAGAAAGTAGATGAAATTCACCGAAACCTGTTTCCAAACCGACACTAAAATCAGAGCAAACGTGGCATCTATAGGATCGGTCTGAAAGCTAAAGTCCCAACCAATAACTGCAAATAACTCGGTAAACACGCCAATGTGTGGGTTAAACAAGAAAGCACCGATTACGCCTGCGATCGCAGGAGCAACGGCGTACACCCAAGTGAGAGTGACCTTGTAAGCCCCTTGTCCGTGAATGATATTGTCGGCTTTTGCGGCGAGCAGCAAAGCCAAGGCAAGCGATAGGAAAGAAACCACAATCGCGAACATCAGGGTAAAGCCAATTGAGCTGAGATACTCGCTCGATTCGAATAGCATTTGATAGTTTTCGAACCAAACGAATAGAGAAGAGGTGCCCCAAGGATCTTCCAGCATAAAGGAGAGATAAACTGCCTTTGCCGCTGGGTAGATAAAGAAAACCGCAATGATGAGTATCTGAGGTGCTAAAAATAGGTAAGGCAGCGGAGAGTGAAAGAATTGTTGACGTCGTTCCACAGGGTAATCCCAAAAAGTTATTAAAAGTTGACCACTAGCTAGTGACAGTTATCACTAGCGCGATATCAAGGAATGCATCCAGTTGAGTTATCGTTGTTGGAGCAAGAAATGGCGCTAATGAATAATCTCCTCGCGCCTCGTCATGACTCTATTTATTCGAGGGTGCTGACAAGACGTGAGGAGTAATTTACTGCTTTGGTTAGTTAAGCTTCTAAACAGAAACTTCTGAGTTAATAAAGCAGCTTTAGCTAACGAGCCGACCTAATTCATCGTGCGAGCGAAGCGTTTTAGTAGCTTGCTGCTTTCATCTTCGACTTTGTCTAGGCTGTTCTCAACGCTAGAGCGGTCAGCGAAGATATTGTCGAACTCACGGTGCATCACTTCACGGATCTGCGGGTAATAACCTAAGCGGTAGCCCTTAGTCCATTCGCCCGATTTAAGGCTTAGCTGCTTAACACCCACTTCTGCGTCTGGTTGTTCTTTGTAGTAACCAGACTCTTTCGCTAGTTCATATGCAGCGGTTGTTACAGGTACATAGCCCGTGGTTTTGTGCCAGTAAACCTGTGTTTCAGGCTTAGTCAGGTAGTCAAAGAATGCAGCCACACCTTTGTCTTGTTGTTGGTCATGACCATTGAGTGCAAACAGAGCGGCACCACCAATGAAGGTTAAGCCAGCATCCGGGTTAACCGATTTCCAGTATGGAAGGTAAGTTGTGCCTAACTCGAAAGGTACGCGGTTACGTAAACCACCGAATGAACCTGAAGAGCCCATCCACATTGCCACTTCTTGGCGCTCGAAAGGCGTTTGGTTTGCATCCCAATCGCTGCCGTAATACTTGTAATAACCTAGATCTGACCACTCTTTCATCTTGCTAACGTGCATCATCATGTCTTTGGTGTTGAACATGATCTTAGTGGATAGGCCGTCGTAGCCGTTGTTCTGGTCAGAGACTGGCAGGTTATGGCGAGACTTGAAGTTCTCGAACATGATCCATGGCGTTAGAGATTGAGAAAACGCGATGTGTCCGTCTTCCTTCAGCTTTTTAGCAACAACTTCTAGTTCTTCATAAGTTTTAGGTGCCTCTGCACCTACTTCCGCAAGAAGGTCTTTGTTGTAGTAAAGAACTGGGGTCGAACTGTTGAAAGGCATACCAATCATCTTGCCTTGGCTGTCTGCATAGAAGTTACGAACGCCCGCTAGGTAGTCGTTCGAATTAAAGTTGTAGCCAGACTCAACCAGAATATCTTGTACGGGTTTGGCGACACCTTTAGCGTTCATGATGGTTGCAGCACCGGCATCGAATACTTGTAGAATGTTAGGAGCTTCGCCTGCTCGATATGCCGCGATACCCGCTGTTAAGGTCTCTGTGTATGAACCTTTATAGATTGGCGTGATCTTGTAATCATCTTGTGACGCATTAAAGTCAGTCGCAATCTTATTGACGGTTTCTCCAAGTTGGCCGCCCATTGCGTGCCACCAAGTGACTTGAGTCGTTGCGAACGCTGGCATTGCCGCTGTTGCGGAAAGAACGCCTGCCAAAATTAGCTTATTCATCTTCTTTTCCTTTTGGATGAAATCGATGTAGAGGTATTGAATTAGAGTATTAACGAGACGGTAGGGGTGTCGTTTGAAGCTATCTTGAACAGGCCATATTTCACTTACGTGGCTAAACCGTTTCAGTGATATGAAAGATTCGTTTCGATTTTATTTAAGAGTAAAGTTATTGATGGTTTTGATGTTGAACATGTTCGGTTTTTAAGACGTTTTATTGAACAACTGTTGTTCAATAAAAAAGCCTCTCGATGGAGAGGCTTAGAAGAAGGTTCGATGTGGATACAGTTTTAGTGCGCGATGTCCAATTGGTTGTCTTTCACGCCGTTAATACGGAACCAACCAGCGATACTGAATCGCTCTGTGTTAGTAGGCAGAACCTCGTGTGGGAATTGTTCAGACAAGAATACCAATAGTCGACCACCCTTTGGTGGAATGGTCGCGATGTGGTTGTCTTTTAGATCGTAAACCACGAGCTCACCAGCGTCTTCTTCTGTCCACTCATCATTCATGTAGAACACAGTAGTCAGGCGGCGGTTTTCATTGCCCTTGAAACAATCTAAGTGCTTCTGGTAGAAGTCGCCTTTTTCGTATTTAGCAAAGTGCGCTTCGTACTCGAACAGACCCAAAAAGAACGCTTGGTTTGCCGCTAAACGAATTTGTTCCATCTTGTCTAAAAACAGAGATGCTGGCTGACCCATATCACGGCGTACCCACTGAATTTTGTCACTACGAATCGTTGCTTCTCGTGCTACATCATCGTTACGGCCGATCCTAGCCTTTTTCCAGTTCTCTGGAATGCAATCCCTCAATGCCACCACTTCTTCGTGAGTTAAGAAGTCGTCCCAAACGAAATAACCTTGGGTAGAAAGAGCATCGATCAATTGGTTCATGTATAGCACTCAGACAATAAATTAGAGGCGCATATATAGTCCGAATAACTCGGGCTAACAAATCACATGTTTTGTTGTCACGACAAATAGATTCATAAGCTTTATCTGAAAGGTTGATAGAGCAAGGTTTCCGATAATGTGAGCATTCAATAATGATGAAAAACATCGGATTAAATTGATGATCATCTTTGAAATTTGGTCCCATTGCACTGAGTTGAATTGGATTTGAGTAATTTAGTGGTTACCAGTGGAAATCTTGATGCGAGCTATCTATCCGGTTTTAGATTATTGTTTTTAACAAAATGATCACAATTAAAGTTGGATTTGCTAATATATAGGTCTGACCAGTTGTTTTATCACAAGGAGTGGGTTTGCAGCTGCATACCATTAAAGGCTATATCCAAGACATGTATCTCGTAGAGTACCCTGACAGGTTGCTCTTGCTTGATGGTGCGTGTCGAGCCGACATCCCGCATTTGAAGGATTTCATCGAAACTGAGCTTGTGCGTGATTTTGCTGATCTACATACGGTTGTTGTTACGCACATGCATCCAGACCACGCAGGAGCAGCGCACAAGCTCAGAAAGCTGACCAATTGTCATTTGGTTGCAGCAAACCGAGACAAGGATTGGTATTACGGCATTGATGGCATTTTGATGCATCTGACCGATCTGGCATTGGCACGATGGATGGCGAACCGATTGGGCAAGCCAAAAGCAAATTTGTGGTATTCAAGAAAGTTAAAGCCCGACTTCAAGTTGTCGGATGGTGATAGCATTCCGGGGTTTGATGACTGGTTAGTTCTAGAAACACCGGGTCACACTGACAGAGATCTTTCCGTCTATTGCCCATCACACAGTATTGCCTATGTGGCGGACTTAATGGTTGAGGTCAAAAAGAAGCTGATTCCGCCTTTCCCAATTTTTCATCCCAATAAGTATCGAGCGTCGGTGTCTCGTATCTATGACATGCAGGTCGACACCTTGCTGGTGGCGCATGGGGGACAAGTGAATTTGAGTGAGCAAGCATTTGAACATTTGTTGCTGAGTGCGCCAAGAAGGCCCGTGACACATTGGCGAGTGACTAAAATTAAACTCAAAGGTTTGGTTAAATCTGTTTGGCGATTTGGGTTTAACAATAAAAAAAATCGCCACAAATAATAAAGGCCAGTCTCAAAGACTGGCCTTTATTAGTGTGTGTTGTTGACTCACTATTTGAGCTGTGGAGCAGTTCAATTAGTGAGAAATTAGAAACTCACCTGCTGGGTCAACAATCACTTTGTCACTCATGCCTTGACGACCAAGCAGCATCATATAAGTCATATCCTGACGGTTGCTTAGCGTGATATCGATAGGCCATTCTTGACCACCGATTTTTAGCATGGTTTCAATCACACAACGGTGTTCAACTTCGCCGTTAGATGATTTGATTCTTTTACTTGCTTTCAGTTTCGCCTTGCAGCGTACGGTCTCTTCTAGGTGGTAAACATCTGGGTGAAGATCGAACTCAACGAAGTTTTCACCGTCTGTTTTTACACATAGTAGATTGTCTACGTGCAGAGAAGAGGTTTGAGCCCCTGTATCAACACGCGTATGTAGTCCAGTTATCCCTAACTCTGGTAAGCAAAGTGCTTCTGTATTCCCTATGATCATTTTATTGTTCATGTTTTTTCCAATCATGAGTAAACGGCGTTTAATCAGCCTTTGCCACGAGTACGGTTAGCGTTTGGTTTTGCATTTTTCTCGATGAATCCGAAAATCATATCTGCTACATCTTTGCCTGTCGCTTTCTCGATACCTTCTAAGCCTGGAGAAGAGTTCACTTCCATTACAACAGGGCCATTCTTAGATTGTAGAATATCGACACCACATAGGTTTAACCCCATGATTTTAGCTGCATTGATCGCTGTTGCGCGCTCTTCTTTGGTTAGTTTAACCAGTTGAGCTGTACCGCCACGGTGCAGGTTAGAGCGGAATTCACCCTCACCAGCTTGGCGCTTCATTGCTGCAATAACCTTGTTACCCACAACAAAACAACGGATGTCTGCGCCATTAGCTTCTTCAATGAACTCTTGAACCAATATGTTCGCTTTTAGGCCCATGAATGCTTCGATAACGCTTTCAGCTGCTTTGTTTGTTTCTGCTAGAACCACACCGATACCTTGAGTACCTTCAAGAAGCTTGATAACCAGTGGCGCGCCACCTACGTTTTTGATCAAGTCTTGAATCTTGTCTGGGCGGCTAGCGAAACCTGTTTTTGGTAAGCCAATACCTTTGCGAGACAACAATTGTAGTGAGCGCAGTTTGTCGCGAGAACGACTGATTGCTACTGACTCATTGATACAAAAAGTGCCCATCATTTCGAATTGGCGAACAACCGCAGTCCCGTAAAAGGTAATGGAAGCGCCAATACGTGGAATAACAGCATCGTATTGAGGTAGCTCTTCACCCATGTAGCGAATCTTCGGATTGTTACTCGCGATATCTATATCACAGTGCAGCGTGTCGATAACATCGACCTGGTGACCACGTGCTTCTCCAGCCGCTTTTAAGCGAGAAGTAGAGTATAGATTTTCGTTGCGAGAAAGAATTGCGATACGCATGGCGTTTCCTTAGTTAATACCTGATTGGTAACTGCAAATAAATGAGTTGTTAGCTGAGCTTTCAGTTTTTCTGAGGCTCTTTGCTTGCTTCGGGGCGAACCTTAAGGCTTTTCGTTTAACTAAGAAAACGAATTAAATTTGTCGAGTCGACAACGGAAATTTATCGAATGTGTGAGCGATTGGTACAACTAGGTTGAGAGGGAGTTTGGAATGGAAAAGCGAGTTGAGACCTAACTCATATTGGGGGTAGGAGCCTATTAGGTTGAACTCAACTCGCGTTAACTCGGTGCTTAAAAGTGTACTAATAACGCCAGTTACATAGCTCTATAAGTGTTCGTAGCGCTTCTCTTTCGAGCTTGCTACAGGTGCTTTTTAACTTATTAAGATAGTATTTTCTCATGATGATTACTTCTCTTGTATTAGGCTTTGGTAGGAACTCGTCGTTCCTTGTTGACCCATTAATTATGGTCACTTAATAGGAAGTAATAAACAGATGGATTTTTACTAAGTTGTTCCTGTTTTTGTCTTTTATCGCTACTTTTGAGCTGATGTGTTTTATAATGAGCTTAATCAGGAAGGGTTGTTTCTAAAAAGGTTCATTATTTGTCTGATCTAAACATGATGCGTTACTACACAAGGCTAGATTCGTTTGAGCCTAACCTCTCACACTCGGTTACCTTAACTGAGGTCGCAGACAAGCTGTTCACCAGCTTGCGCCATGCTCGCACCTTGTTAGGTAAGATGCATCAGGCTGAGTGGGTGGTGTGGGAACCAAAAGTCGGTAGGAATCAACGTTCTAATCTGACCTTGCGCTTTAGCAATCAAGAATTAAATCAACATGTTGCCAGTAAATTGATAGAGCAGGGCAAGTACGAAAAAGCACTCTCAATTCTAGACAATGACCGCGCTGTATTTGGCTCTCTCCTCCAAGAAACCTCTGGCGCGACAATGCGTGAAGGGCTGCTGCACGTGCAATTAACCTATAAACGTAAGTTTGAAGACCTATTCCCGCATCATATTCACCGCAGTAGTGAGCGATTTTTGATCAGGCAAGTGTTCAGTTGTTTAGTGACTTGTAATGGCAAAGGG
>Ga0209121_10003390_pt1 | contig 15488 bp, 12 predicted proteins | sample Cruoilmetagenom3_FD_187292 | JGI IMG/M metagenome (GOLD analysis project Ga0209121, IMG submission 187292) | Oil polluted marine microbial communities from Coal Oil Point, Santa Barbara, California, USA - Sample 3 (SPAdes) (version 2) | ecosystem: Environmental > Aquatic > Marine > Oil seeps ...
TGAAGATGCTAACAACCCAATATGGTCAGCAGCAGATTGTGATGGAGACGGAACACCAAACGGAGAAGATCCAGAACCATTAGATCCATGTATCGACAATGGAGTTACAGGAGATGAAGATGCTAATAACCCAATATGGTCAGCAGCAGATTGTGATGGAGATGGAACACCAAACGGAGAAGATCCAGAACCACAAGATCCATGTGTAGGAGGTGATATTACTAATATTGATTTAACAGATTCATTAAGCGATTGGGCTCTTGCAGATTGTGATGGTGACGGAGTAGTAAATATTGATGAAGTTGATCCTAATGGAGATGGTACACAAGGACCAAATGATACAGACTGGAATGATCCATGTGATTTAAACATAGATAGTATTACAGTTAGCCCATCAGAAGAATGGAACGCATTAGACTGTGATTTTGATAATGTTTTAAATGGAGATGAAATAGCTTATGGTGATACAGATGGAGATGGTATGCCAAACTTTAATGATCCAGATGACGATAATGATGGTGTAGATACTATTAATGAAGATTATGCTGATACTGATGTAACAGACGGAGAAGTTGATCCAACAGGAGATGATGATCCTACTAATGATGATACAGATGGAGACGGAACACCAGACTATCTAGATAATGATGATGATAATGATGGTATTCTTACCAGTGATGAATATCCAGATCCTAATGACGATGGAATAGGATTTGGTGATGATGCATTAGATAGTAATGGAAACGATTTACCAGATTATTTAGAAGCGGATAATGGTGTATTAACAGCAGCAGATGATTTTATTGAAATATTTAATGCTGTAACTCCTAATGGAGATTATGATAATGATGTGTTTACTATTGAAAACATAGAGTTATTCCCAGAAAATCAAGTACAAATATTCAATAGATGGGGAGTATTAGTATATGAAACTCTAGGATATGGTCAGAATGGAGAATATTTTAGAGGAAGATCTAAAGGAAGAGTTACTGTTAAACAAGATGAATTATTACCTGTAGGAACTTATTTCTATATTGTTACTTTCGTTAAAGATGGAGAAACACTAGAAAAATCAGGTTATTTATATATTCATAGATAAAATTATATAAGGAGGTAGATTTTTATCTACCTCCAATATTAAAATAAAACATAACAAATTAGAATGAAAAATAAAATCTTACTATTAGTTATAAGCATTAGTACTGCTTTTTGTTTAGAAAGTAATGCGCAACAAGATGCGCAGTATACGCAGTATATGTATAATACTATGAGTGTAAATCCTGCTTATGCTGGCTCAAGAGAAGTACTGAGTGTTGTAGGTTTATATAGAACGCAATGGGTTGGGCTAGATGGTGCTCCAAAAACACAAACACTTAGTATTCATTCTCCAATTGGTAGTAGTGAAAAATTAGGACTTGGTTTATCTATAGTTAATGATGAAATTGGGCCAACGAATGAAACTCATTTTGATGTAGACCTTTCTTATACGATTAATACATCAGATAAGGGTAGATTTTCATTTGGTTTAAAAGCAGGTGGTTATTTAATGAATATTAATTATGATGAGCTTAGTAGATATAATGAAGGTGATGTTATCTTACCTACAGGATCTATAAATGAATTCTCTCCTAATGTAGGTGTCGGATTTTACTATCGTCATGCTGATAAATGGTATGTAGGTGTTTCTGCTCCTAACTTGTTAGAAACAGAGCATTTAGATGAAGTAACCTTGTCTACTGCTAATGAAAGAATTCATTATTACTTAATTGCAGGTTATGTGTTTGATCTATCAGAAAATATAAAATTTAAACCAGCATTTTTAACTAAAGCTGTTGAAGGAGCTCCTTTACAACTTGATGTAACAGCAAACTTTTTAATAAATGATAAACTTACTTTAGGAGCAGCTTACAGATGGAGTGCTGCAGTAAGTGCATTAGCAGGTTTTCAAATATCAGAAGGGTTAATGATTGGTTTAGCCTATGATAGAGAAACAACAGAACTTGGTAAAACAAAATTCAATAGTGGGTCTTATGAAATTATGTTAAGATTTGAATTGTTTAAAAAAGATAGTAAAATTATTTCTCCTAGATTCTTCTAAATAAAAGATTATGAAATTATATAAACTTACATTAATCGCTTTTTTTGGTTTCTTCATATCTGTAGGATATGCCCAAAAAGGAAAAATTAAAAAGGCTAATAAAGAATACGACCAATTTAGTTATGTGAAAACAAGTGAAATATTACTTGAAGTAGCAGAAGCTGGACATAAATCTGTAGACTTATTCCAAAAATTGGGTAACGCTTTTTATTTTAATAATAAAATGGAAGATGCTGCTAAATGGTATGGAGAGTTAATGAAATTAGAAGAAAATATTGATGCCGAATATTACTTTAGATATGCTCAAGCTTTAAAATATGGCGAAAACTATGAAGAGTCAGATAAATGGATGGAAAAATTTAACCAAACAAAATCTAATGATTCTAGAGGAAGAGCGTTTGCTTCAACAGTAGATTATCTAGCTAAAATTGAAAAAGTAAGTAAAGATTTTAAAGTAACCAATATGGACTTTAATTCTGAAGTTTCAGATTTTGGAACAACGCAATACAAAGACAAATTAATATTTGCTTCTTCAAGAGGAGATGGTAAAACTTATGGTTGGAATGATCAGCCTTTTTTAGATTTGTTTTCCGTAGATAAGCAAGAAGACGGAACCTATATAAACGTTCAGAATTATGATGATAATGTAAATACTACATATCATGAGTCTACACCTTCATTTACTCCAGATGACCAATTAATGTTCTTTACAAGAAATAACTATACCAATAAAAAACTAAAAAGAGATAGTGAGGATGTTACAAGGTTAAAATTATATAGAGCAAGATTACAAGATGATGGTACTTGGGATGATATTGAATCGGTACATTTTAACAGTAACCAATATAGTGTAGCACACCCTTCAGTTAATGTATATGGAACAAAATTATATTTTGCTTCAGATATGCCAGATACAAAAGGAAGCTCTGATCTTTATGTAGTAGATATTAATCCTGATGGTACTCTAGGAACTCCTAAAAACCTAGGGGCAAAAATTAATACAGAGGGTCAAGAAACATTTCCTTTTATTAATGAAAAAGGAGATTTATTTTTCTCATCTAACGGTTACCCTGGTTTAGGTGGATTAGATATATATGTAATACGAGATTTTGAAAATAAATTTGAACGTTCAGGAACACTAGTAGCAGAAAACTTAGGAAAGCCAATTAATAGTCCTCAAGATGATTTTGCATACTATGAAAACTTAGGTACAAATGAAGGTTTTTTCTCTTCTAATAGATTAAATGGAAAAGGTGATGATGATATCTATAGTTTTGCAGCTGTTGAAAATAAGTGTCAACAAATTGTAGAAGGTATTGTTAAAGATCAAAATACAAGAGAGTTATTGGCAGAAGCTACTGTTATCTTGTTTGATAAAAACGGAAAAGAAATAGAAAGATTGGTTGTTGGTGGGAGTGCAACATTTGCATTTAATGTAGATTGTGATGAAGAATATTTAGTACGTGCTCAGAAAAGTGATTATGCTTCAGATGAAGTACGTTTTACAACACCAAGTACCAAGCAAGACTTAGAATTAGAACTAAACCTTTCTAAAGAAGTAAGAGAAATTAAGGTAGGTACAGATCTAGCAAAAGTATTAGATATACCAATTATTTATTTCGATTTTGATAAATCTAATATTAGACCTGACGCTGCTTTAGAATTACAAAAAGTAATTGCTGTAATGAAACAATATCCTAATATGAAGATAGATGTTCGTTCGCATACAGATTCTAGAGCTCCTTATTCTTATAATGAGTCCTTATCTAATAGAAGAAACAAGTCTACCATTGCGCATATTATTAAAGTTGGTTTAATAGATGCTAATAGACTAACAGGGCGAGGTTATGGCGAAAGACAATTAACTAATAAATGTTCAGATGGTGTTCCGTGTACAGAAGAAGAACATCAATTAAACAGACGTAGTGAGTTTATTGTAGTGTCTATGGACTAATACTAATAAACTATAGTATATAAAAAGACCACCTATAACTAGGTGGTCTTTTTATTTTGATAGCTAACTCTCTATTCTTACACTTTGTTTTTTAATACTATTGGAATTAAAAGTACTGCAAATTCTGTTTTTGTTGGGGTTTCTGTGGGTTTTGGCCGCAGCGACCCGCAGGCTCGCGAAGCATGAAATAGCGGTTGTACCTTAATAAACTATGCGTGTGCATAGCACACAACTGATTGGATTTTAAGGTACAAGAGTAGCTATGGGTGAGGAGGGAGTGCATGTGTGTAATAAAACAAATAAATAGCGCCAACGAGGACGTGTCGCCGCAGTGGTACTATTTATGGTAAGCACCAATGCGACGATAGAAGTATTTGTGATTATGTTTTATGGAACTAAATGAAATGACTGACGAACACCTTATTACCTGTTTTTTATTAAGTTTATTAATTCCATCAATACAGTATCTAAATTCTTTAATAGGTCACTTTTTTTTTGGTTTATAATTATATCAGGTTGAAGTGCTGTGTTTACTTGATTTGATAATCGAAATAATCTTTTAGAATAGGTAATTACAAGTTTTGAATTTGGTAATATAAAGCTATCCATATCTTGATACCCATTTGGATTTGAACCCGTAGGCTGACCAACAATTTTTGCATTTAACAATTGCTTAAAAAGTGCTGCATTACTTGTTGCTGCAGAAAAAGTTTTATTACTTGTTAATACAAACACACCATTTTTCCAGTCTATAGAGTCAGCAAGGTTAAGGGCATAGGCTAAAACTGTACCTACATACAAATCACCACCGCCATTTTTACGCATATCAATAATTATATTTTTCATTTGGTTTTCTTGAATGTAATTGACTAATTGCTCTCCAAACACCTGTATCTCTTCAAAAGTTGGATAACTTTCAAAATTTATATATACTGTTTTTGTGTCAGAAATTGATGTAAACCATAAATTACGATTGCCACTATTTGGTTTTGTTATTTCTGGTACAGTTAAAGTTACATTTGAAAGATTGCTATTCTCCCAAATATCATTAGTAATTGTGTTCAATTTCAGATGTATCAATTCATTATTATTGTTACGAAAACTACATGTGGCTTCATTGGTAGAATCAATCAAATTGAGATTGAAAAGTAATTCTGCAATTGTTAAATAACTACCTGTTCTATCTTTTAAAGAATATTCATTTTCAACAAATTGAGCTATTTCTGATATTTTTTGAGTAACTGTATCAATCGAAATACCATTAATGGATTCCAAAGTAGTTTTGAGAATTTGTTTATTCTTATTCAATGTTTTTACAACATACCATCGATTCTCGATCCATGCAATTTCAAATGGAAAACGGTGCGTTGACAAATTTCTAAGGGATACAGCTGTATGGCCATCATTAATACGCCTTGTTAAACGCATTAATTTTAAAATGATTTCAAAATCACTGAATGACTCAACATTATTATAAATTTCATTCCATTCTTTTGTAAAATCTTCTTTAGTAATTGAATGATATATATCTATATGTTTTTGTTCTATAGATGCTTTATAGGTTTTAAGGTCTTCTTTCCAATTAATTTTGTCTGATGGTTGTGCGAATAATACATTAAATACCGACACAATAAAAATTGATAAACAAATTATTCCTTTTTGAAATGAGTTCATATAACTAGTTGTTTTCTATTGTTTTAAGCACATCATAAACTAAACGAATTGTACTTTTTGAGACCTCTAATTGATTTAAAGTACCAGCTATATAAGTATCTAATTCTGGGCAATACCATAAAAAAGATGCTGTACTTCCTGTGTGTCCAATTAGTTTTAAGTTTGAATCTGTATTGTAAATGGTATTAAAAGATACCTTTCGTATACCAAATCCGTATTCCATTCCTAGGGTTTCATTAGTCCAATGTTGCATTGCTAAACGAGTATCTTTTCTCACAATTATATCTTCATTAAACGCTTTTAAAAAACGTATTAAATCTTGGCTAGTTGATACCAAACCGCCACCGCCCCAATCTGCACTTAAACTTTTAATTGATGACAGCTCCATATCACCAACATAGAACTTAGCCATAGGTAATTGATTCTTTAGAGGTTTTGATTTTAAATTGATATAAGACCCATCCATCCCTAAAGGTTGAAAAATATATTGTTGAAAAAAAATGTCTAGAGAGAGGCCACTTACTTCTTCTACTATCAAAGCTAAAAGCACATATTCTGTATCGGTATAATGATAGCCTTGACCAGGAATAAAATGAGGTTTCATTTTTGCTTTGGTAAACTTAATCATTTCTTGAGGTGCCCAAATCTTATTCGTATTGACCAATAATTGGTTTATGATATTTGGGCTTCCATCAATAGTTTTGTCAACAAAATAGTCTGGCAACCCAGAAGTATGTTGTAATAACTGAGCAATAGTAATATCTCTCGAATATTCTTTGTCATCTAAAACGTGTAAATTCTCTATCCATGTATCTGGCAAATATTGAGCTATTTTATCTTGAAAGTTTAATTTTTTTTGATCCTTTAAAATACCAATGGAAGTAGCCGTAAACATTTTGGTTATACTAGCTGTATAAAAAGGATTATTGGCTGTGATAGTATCTTTAGAATTAAATTTACTTTCAGCTAACTTAAAATTAATATCTTTTGATTTTGAATATACATGCAAAAAAGCGCTTTTTATTGCTTCTTTTTTTAATTCGTTTTTAAACAAGTTCTTAATATTCTTTTCTAGAGTTTGTTGACTAAAAAGAGAAAAGGATAAAACACAAATACTTATAGTTATTACTAGTTTTTTCATTATTTTCTATTTATTAGATTTAAGGTTTTTGGCATAAGAAGCTAAGCGTATTAGATCGTAAAATTTTATCAGATTTCCTTGAAGTACAGAAATAGCGCTATGGCTAATAAGTAGTTCTCTAGAAATAGATTCTTTATTCACTTCGATAATCTGCTTCATTAATGCTTTAGAATTATCTTTACCTTTTATTGCATATGCATTCAAAACGTTAACAGCGTTTTCTTCTGCAGTTATTGTTCTTTGTTTGGGTGAATACCCCAATTGTTTCACCATAGTTTCTGCCAATACCCATACTGACCATGGATTTTGACCCGTTATTAAATTATTATCATGGCTTATTTTTTCAAGATACATAACCCCTTCGTTAAACACAGCACCTTGAGCTATTAACTCGTCTTGCAATAAAAAAGGAAATATAGCTGCAGCTTTGGGAATTAATAATAACTCCTCCTTATTGGTAAAACTACTTACTTGCTTATTTTTTAAAAATGATTGTCCGTTTTCTAAGGTAACATTTACCAAAGCAGCAGGACCATGACAGACCGCACCTATTACTTTATTATTTTTATGAAAATCTTGTACTAGTGCCTGTATAAATTTATTATCTGGAAAATCAAACATAGCTCCTTTACCACCAACAAAATAAATAGCTTCATATAAATCTGGTTTAACATCTTTTAATAAAAGACTTTTATTGGTTTTAGATTGAGCAATAGAATCATTTAAAAATGCATAATCAAAAACTCCCATATCATCGTTATCTAAAACCACAGGTGGCTTGCCTCCTAAAGGGCTTGCAACATCAACATCAAAACCATTAGCTTTAAATACATAATAAGCTCTAGCTAACTCTGTTAGTTCATATCCTGTGCCCTTACCACTTGTACCCAAAGAGTCTGTACTTGTTACTATAGCTAGTATTTTACCTCGATAAGAAGGCACATCTTTAGTAAGATATGATATTTCACTTGCTTTACTTTGTGGTAATGTAATATCTTCCGTTGGCAATAAACTTGCAATGTATAAACCTGTTAAAATGATAATAATTATTGTTATCATAAGACTCCTTAGAATCCATTTTAGTATTCGGTATTTTTTAAACATTATTTCTTTTTTTTGTAATACGATGAGTTTAATTTTAAAATATTCTATAATTATATTAACAGCATTACAATTTTAATGAGGCTGTTACAAAACAGTTTTTTAATGATTTATGTACATACTTTCTTTATTAAAAAATATAATTACAACCAACTAAAACCTAGGCCAATGTTAAAGGTTACTGCATCTCTATGTGCATCTCCTTCTAAAAATGCTCTTCCCATCACTAATTTGGATTGTACATTCAAAGCAAAGTTTTTCTTTTTGTAAAACTCATATCCTGTACTTGCCATAATTGCACACCCAAAATTCCAATCGTCATTAACATTATCTTTAATATCGTAAAGTGCTGGTGAATCTATAGCTAAACCAATACCTCCGTGAATCCACCAACGGTCTTTTACCCAATATTGTACTGAGGGAATAAAACCGCCAAAGTGCCTGTCATTGTTTTGAAATTCATAAATCATACCTGGCATTGAAGCGGTTATAGCTAAGTTATCGTTTAACATATAACCAAATTTTAACTCGGGAAAACTTATGGCTTCTTGTGCTTTATCAAAGGTTTGAATGCCTTCAGTATCTTCAACACTAATAACTCCACCACCTAGACTAAATTCAAAGATAAAACCTTCTCGTTTTGAAGTTTCTTCAATAATTGAATTGCTTTGTGCAAACCCTACTATTGAGGTTAGCATTAATGTCATTAAGGCTATTTTTAATTGGATTTGTTTTTTGATTGTTTTCATTTTAATTGTTTTATAATTGTTTATTTAAAACTAAAATCTAATACCTACATAAAGGTTTGGTTCAAAAAGGAAGTGGTTTTTCCATCTATTATCTAATTGTTTAAATGCATTAGGCGTATTGGTGTCAAAAACCCAAAATTGAGAATGAACCTGAGGCTCGATAAAAAATCTTTTATTCTTACCAAATGCAAAATGATAACCAAGATGGAACGAATTGTATAGCTTAAAACCGTTTGCTATTTTTTTGTTATCTAAATCTAAATAGGTTTTGTATTGTGGTAACACTTCTACTGAGGCAAACAGCCCTTTCCAAAGCATGCGTTGGTATGAAATCCCAATTCCTGTTTCACGTAAATAACCTGGATAAAATTCGGTTTCAGTATCTATTTTGTCTGTAAGTCCGTCCCACCACTGAATACCCATTGGTTGAAATAATCTCCAAGTGGCTAACTTAATTCCAACAATATTTTTAGCATCTAATTCTTTTTTTACATGCAATTCATAATGTTGCGTATTGGTTCTTTCGCCACCTTTACCAATGTTACCTAAGATAATGGCTGGAAAGCTGACTCTGTATTTGAAATCTGAATCCTTATTTTTCAAAGATCCGTTGTTACTTTGTGCAAAAACATTTAGTGTACAAAGTGTTAAGCAGATGAATACAAGTTTTTTCATTGTAATGTATTTAATTGTTCGTTTTTATTATTTGATGATGCAAAGATTCATTGAATTTTAAGGGCAATCGTTTTGAATTATAATTTGAAACCTTTTTGATATTTAGTACTAATGTTTTTTTTACTAAAAGAAAAAGGCTTAACATTTTAAGTGTTAAGCCTTTTATTCGTTCTTAGGTTTTAATTTAAAACAACGCCTCAGGGTGTGAAGTAAGTTTTTCTACATTTTCTGTAATTTTTTTAATATCCCAATCCCACCATTTTAACTGTAATAGTTTTGAAATGGTAGCTTCAGAAAATCGCTTTCTAATTGGTTTAGCGTGATTACCTCCAACAATGGTATAAGGAGCTACGTCTTTTGTAACCACCGCTTTTGATGCTATTATTGCACCATCCCCAATGTGAACACCAGGCATAATGGTAGCATCGCGACTAATCCATACATCATTACCAATTATGGTATCACCTTTGGTTGGATAGGTTTTACCGTTCATAGCATCTTGCCAAGCACCTCCAAAAATGGCAAATGGATATGCTGTTGTGGCTTTGGTTAAATGATTACCTCCATTCATAATAAATGTAGCGTCAGAAGCAATCATACAAAACTTACCTATGATGAGTTTATCGCCTATGAAATCAAAATGGTATTTTACGTTTTTCTCAAAATTTGACACCTCTTCAAAATCATCATAATACGTAAAGTCACCTACTATGATATTTGGATTGTTAATCAAATTCTTTAAAAAACAAAGTTTTTTATAATTGGATAACGGAAATAGGTTTTTTGGGTTGGGTGCTTTCATAGAGACTTCATTTATTTTGATGATTTATAAAATACTACGGCTAAATATAGGGTTATGATAGCCTGACATTTTTCAATTATTGTTTCAGCTAAAAGATTACCAATAGTGTTTAATATAAAAAAAAAAGTAAAAACCAATAGTATTCTTTTTATGGTTTTATATGCAAAAATTGGTTTTACCAGTCTGCTTTTCATAGAGAGGATTGCACCTATAAAAAGCATTATAGTTAATGCCACTCCCTCTAAAATGTACATTACGTTAACTGACTTTATTTCGCCACCCCAAACTAGATGGTATGGAATGATTTGAAATAAAACCAACACGTGAAATATGCAGTAAGCAATTACAATAATTAGGGCAATTTTTTGAGATAATTTCATTGTGATGTTTTGCATACTCAAATCGTTTTGACTTCTTTAAAATAAAAATCCTTTAAACGTTGAACTCCGTAAGTTGGTGCTATATTATCCTCTGCCATAAGCGTTAAGAAAAACTCAATTGGCCCATAAGTTTTTACACTAGTAAAGGTTCTTAAACACCAAATAGTTAGTTTTCGCATCCAATCTGGTAAATGAATGATTTTTAAGGGTTTGTTAAATGCATTTAAAGCTAATTCACTAATTTCATTAAGACTTAATACATCCGGTCCTCCAATGGTTAATTCTTTATTGGTTTCCTCTAAATTATCCACAATAAATGTTGCCAAATCTTTACCGTGAATTGGGTTAAATTTTTGATGACCCGAGCCAAACAAATAAACACGACCCGATTTTGCCATTTGCAAAAAATCTTTCATATCTGAGAAAAATCCATTAGGTCTTACTATGGTATAGTTTAATCCTGAGGATTTTAAATCATCAACAAACTTTTCCTTGGCTTCAAAAATTTTTAAATTCCGATATTTATTGCCATTGATTGCCGAAACGTAAACAAAATGCTTTACACCTGCTTTTTTTGCTTCTTCCAACAAATTCATATTGGCTTGATAATCGACATCCATATAGGTAAGTCCATCTTTTTGTCTGGTAATACCCACAGTAGAAATTACGGTGTCAATACCTTTACAAATATCCCTAAGGGTTTCAGGTTTAGTAACTTCAGCTTGTTTTATTTCTAAATAGTTTTCATTCGTATTTAATAACTTATGAGGGTTACGCACAATGGCTACTACCTGATTTTGTTTTTCAATTAAGGCGTTTAATACATAAGACCCCAAGTAACCTGTAGCACCTGCTAATAATATGTTAGTATGTTTCATTACTATTTGGTTAATTTGATTTTAATTAAACTCATTTGTTAATAATTGCTCTATAATGGTATTGCGTTGCATACCTGTATCGTCTTGCTGATTGCTTAACAATACAATGGTGGCATCGTACTCTGGTATAAAACCAATCATACTCCAATAGCCATTAATATCACCACCGTGCCAATACATTGTTGTATTTCCCTCTTGTGTGGTGAACCAGCCTAAACCAAAATCAGTATAACCACTTGGTACGTTTTGAGTAAATATTTCGGTTTTTTCTGCATTTGTAAACCAATTGTTTTTTACAGCATTTACCCAAGTTTCCATATCTTTTGGGGTACTACTAAAATCGCCTGCACCAAAAGCTATTGCCATTGGGTAAGTACTATTTGCACTACCATTTAAATAGCCTTGGGCGTGTGTATTTTCATCTACTATATTCATTCCTTTATACGTATTGGACATTGCAAGGGGGTTACATATGTTTTGTTGCATATAGTCGTGGTAAGGCATTTGAGATATTTCTTGAGTTAATAAAGCCGAAATAAGAAAGTTTGAGTTGCTGTACTGTTTATTTGTACCTGGGGTAAAATCGAGACCATTTTCAATAATCAATTCTTTAATTACTTGGTATATATCTTCTTCATCCAAAGTTTCTCCTAGCTCGTAAGCCTCCTCTACTAGAAGTTGATAATCTGGAATACCCGATTGATGTGATAATAATTGTGCAATAGTAATTTGACTACCGTTTGGAAATTCAGGGTCAAATTCATCTAAAGTTTGATTAAAACTAGTGATTAAGCCATCGCGTTTTAATTGGACAATGCCAGCTGCGGTTAATGTTTTGGTTACGGACCCAATACGATAAGCAAGATTGTAATCTTGTGCCAAAGCTGTGGTTTGGTTTGCCAATCCAAATCCTTGTCTCACTAAATCGTTTCCATTTTCAGTTACAATGGCATACCCCTGAAAATCAATTTCAGTTAGTAAATTTTCAACGGTTGTGTAATTGTTTGATGGTGTGTTGTTGTCATCTTTTGAACAAGATGTAAAAAGTATTATGGTAGTTACTATAAATGCTACTATAATTTTGTGTAAAGTTGTCATAACTGCTCGTTTTTTGATTATTAATTAAATGATGATGCAAAGATTCATCAGATAACTAAATCAATCGTTCTGAATTATAATTTGAAACGAACTGAATATGATTTGCTACGAATTAGCTTTTAACCAAACTTTAGGTGTAATGCCTTCTGTTTTTTTAAAGTAAGTATTAAAGACACTTTTGGAATTAAAGCCACTATCATAAGCTAAGCCAAGAATAGTTAGGTGGGCATTTTTAGGGTCTAAAGCTATAGATTTGAAATGATTTAGGCGATAAGAATTAATGAAGTCATTAAAGTTGCTACCAACACAATCGTTTAGTAACCAAGATAATTTATTTGGGTGAAGATTTACTTGTTTTGCAAGTGATCGTAAAGTTAAATCTTGATTCGTATAAAGATGCTGAGATTCCATCATTACATTCAGTTTATCAATTAGCTTATTTACTTCTTCTTTTTCAAAATAATCTTTTTTAGATGTATCATGTTGTACATTCTGAAGCAGTCTTTCAAAACTGTTTGAAAAATTAGATTTTAATTCTTTCTTTTGAAAAATTACTTCTTTAATAGGATTAAGAAGAGGGTCATGTTTATACCAAACCACCTGTCCCATTTTTCTTTCCACTTTATCTACTAATAAATTAATAGCTTTTTCAGATTTATTGGCATATAAATTTAAATAGATATCCCATGGATATAATAAAGGTGATTTCAATGTTTTTAATTCATCTAGTATTTCGTTAACTTTTAAACTGGTGTTTTCAAGTTCATTATATAAATCGAATAATGCTAATGAGGCTTTTTTTAGGAATGGAATTTTATTTTCACTATCTAAAAAGTATAAAAGTTCTTCTCTTTCATTCAATTGAATTAACACAAGAGCTTTTAAATTATGAAATAAACTAAAATCTGCATCAAGTTCTAGTCCTTTGTTTATGTATTTAAGAGATTCACTAGCTTCATCATTTAAATAGTGTACTGTTGAGCGCGTATAATTAGCATTGGCAGATAATGGATTTAATAAAAGGGCCTGCTCATTTAAAATTATAGCATTTTTAAAATCACCATTAGAACGATGTATTTCTACCATAAAATCTAACACTTCTGAAGATTGGGAATTAATATTTAGTGCTTTTTGAAGATATTTATAGGCCAATTTTGAATTCCAATTTCCCCAAAATTCCTGAGCAGCCAAGGCAAAATATCCATCTACAGATTCTGAATTTTTGATTCTACTAAGATTTAGGTAATTTGTGGCTTTAGAAAAAGTTTCTTGTTTAGGCAGATAACCCCAAGCAGCAAGTAGATTGTAACATAATCCAATACTAAAATAAGGTTCATTAAATTCTGAATCGTATTTAATACTTTCTTTAAAAAAGGAGATAGCCTGTTCAATAGCAGGAAGATTCCATTTGAAAAAATAATAACGGCCTTTTAAGTAACTATCATAAGCCTTTAAACTATTTGTTTTTTCACTTACTAAATGATCTTCGATATCAAAATGCCCGAAATTATTTCTAACTTCATCCGCAATAGCAAGACTAATCTCATCTTCTAAATCAAAAATATCTATTAGCTCTCTATCAAATCGTTTGGACCAATAATGCATTCCGTCGGCAACTGTGATTAATTGGGCGGTTATTCTAACCTTATCTTGCGATTTCTTTATACTACCTTCTAAAATTGTGTTTACACTTAATTGCTTACCAATTTCTCTGATATCAATATCCTTTCCTTTAAAGGCAAAAGAAGAGGTTCTTGCTATTACTTTTAAGCCTTTTACTTTAGTGAGTGCATTAATAATTTCTTCTGTAATCCCATCGCAAAAATATTCGTTATCAATATCACTGCTCATATTGACGAAAGGAAGGACTGCTATGGATTTTTGATAATTCAAATTTTACAAAATTTAGTAGAATATATTACTTGTTGTTGTTTACACATACTTACTCTCGCATTATTGGCAACGGTTTTGTGTATGATTTCGTTGCGTTGGTTTGGCTTTAAAGTTAGCAAATAAATCACAGACAGAAGTCTGCGAGGACTTACGTAAGTAGGCTAGAACCTAGCAATTAATTTTATACGGTGTTGGCAATAGTTGTTTTTCAATTTTACTTATTTTAAGTTTTAAAAAAAATCCGATTGAGTAATAGAACCGCAAACAGGCTAAAATCAGATTGATTTGGTTGGGGAATTGGTTGAGTGTAGTTGCGAAATATTTCATCAAAAATCAAGAGAAACTATTAAAAATATTAACGTTTTAATGTAAAATGTGATTTAAATGTCTTTTTAATATTTAATTCATCAAGATACTCTGCCACAAACCAATAATCATTTGACGGTAATGCTTTTCCATTATATGTACCATCCCAACCCACTCCACTAGGGGAGATTTTATTAAGTAATTTACCATATCTATCGTATATATAAATCTTTGCTAATGGCTGATAGCTTAAGCATCTTATATTCCATCTATCATTTACACCATCATCATTAGGTGTGAAGAATTTGGGATAAATTAATATATGAATAGTAGCACTTGCCTTTGTGCTACAACCATTAACATCTCTTACTGAAATAATGTATTGATCACAATCATTGAGATTATTAAAAACATTTGACGTTACCCAAAAGCCATCATCTAATTGATATTCATAATTACCAGACCCACCTGAAGCATTAGCCTTAATGATACCATAATTACTAAAAGGAGCGGACAAGACTTCTAATATAACCTCTAGCTCATCAATTTCATTGACTGTTATTTCAAGTTGTGTGGTTGAAATACACTCACTAGAATTTGGTGTAAACGTATATATTGTGGTTTGGGTGTTATTTAATGCTGGTGACCATGTTCCTGCAATACCATTGTTGGATATAGTAGGTAAAGGACTTAACATATCACCTGTACAAATGGGCATAATAGGGTCAAATTCTGGTAT
>Ga0209121_10003391_pt1 | contig 15478 bp, 18 predicted proteins | sample Cruoilmetagenom3_FD_187292 | JGI IMG/M metagenome (GOLD analysis project Ga0209121, IMG submission 187292) | Oil polluted marine microbial communities from Coal Oil Point, Santa Barbara, California, USA - Sample 3 (SPAdes) (version 2) | ecosystem: Environmental > Aquatic > Marine > Oil seeps ...
TGGAGGAAACATTACAACACCAAGCGACCACACAGTGCATTGGGCTACCGCCCACCAGCGCCTGAAGCCATCATCCCGATGGACCAAAGGCCGATCATGCATTAACTTTCAATCTGGACCACTCAAGTGGGGCTGCTCAATAGAAAACGCCCCACCAGACTATTGGCAGGGCGATCCATTTTCAACATTTACCGCACAGGCTGGGCCTTTGGGCGCCCTTTTTATTTGCCCAGATAGTCGCGCAAGGCATCCGGCGGGTTGTCGAAGATTTCACCTGTGGGCACTGGCGGTTGCGCCACACCATCGGCCACCAACACCACCTGATCGGCAATCACGCGGGCGTCTTCGGGGGCGTGTGTGACCATCAACAGCGTGGCGTGCGTCTCAGTCACCAGTTCGCCCAGCAGCGCCAGCATTTCGCCCTTCAGCGCCGGTCCCAGCGCCCCGAATGGCTCGTCCAGCAACAACAGCGGCCGGTCGCGCAGCAACACGCGGGCCAGGGCGATGCGGGCGATTTGACCACCGGACAACTGTGCCGGCTTACGATCGCTCAACCCATCCAGCCCGACACGGGCAAGCGCGCCAGTCACGCGATCCCGCTCGGCCCCGGACAGACGCAGGTTCGCCCGCAGCCCCAGCGCGACATTTTCAAACGCGGTCATGTGCGGGAACAGGTTGTTGTCCTGAAACACCATGCTGATGGGGCGATTTGACGGCATTGTGGGCATCTCGGCCCCGTCCCACAGTACGCGTCCCGACGACAGGGGCACGAACCCGGCGATGGCAGACAACAGCGTGGATTTCCCCGCCCCGGACGGGCCCAGAACGGCCACCCGCGCGCCTTTCGGCACCGACAGATCGGCGGACAGGCGGAAATCGTCCATTACGATCCGGGCCTTTTCAAGCGTCAGCATCTACACGCCCCCCTTTGTCAAACAGCCAGAACATTGCCAGCGACAGGGCCAGCAGAAGCAGCGCGGCGCTTGCGGCATCACCCATCCGATACGCGCCCATCAAGCGGTACAGTTGCAGGGGCAGGGTCGCAACCTCAGGGTCGGCGAACATGGCAATGACGCCCAGATCGCCCATGGATAATGCCCCGGCCAGACCCGCAGCAAACCCCAATGGGCGGCGCAGACGGGGCAGCCACAACAGCCGCAGACGCGCCATGCCGTGCAGGCCCATCTGGTCGGCTAAGGGACCAAAATGTGTCTCTATTCCTGCCAAAGCTGGCACAAGGATGCGCAACGCGAACGGCAGCGACATGGCGGCATTGACTAGGGCTGTGACGGGCAAAGCCAACGCGAACGGGTCAGCGATTGGAAAGATCACGATGAACAAGCCGGTGCCGATCACCAAGGGCGAGGCCGCGATGGTTAGATACCCGACCCCTTCGACCATGCGCGATCCGCGCCGAACCGCCAGCGCGGCAATGGGCAAGGCCAGGGTCAAGGTCAAAGCAACGGAGGCCAGTGCTACCAGCACCGACCACAACGCAGCCCACAGAACGGGCATGGGCAGATTGAACAGCCCCGGCGCGCCGTCGATCACGATCATCGCCAGCGGCAGGATCAGAAACGCCGCCGCCACTGTGATGCAGACCACGTCTTGCACCACCAGCCACCCGCCGCTGTCCCAGCGGGTCACCGCCCGGTCCAGCCCCGCACCCATGCCGCCGGGCATGGCGACGCGAAAGGCGACCAGGGCAGCGCCCGCGCCCATGGCGAACTGAACCAGCGCCAGCAACGCGGCTTTGCCCAGATCGAAATCAAACCGGAACGCTTGATAGATCGCCAGTTCAACGGTTGTGGCGCGTGGACCACCGCCAAGGGCAAGCGCGACGGCAAAGGACGTCAGGCAGATCAGAAAAATCACCAGAAAGGCGCCCGGCACGACCTCGCGCAGCATGGGGCGTTCCAGGGCGCGGGCGATGTCGCCGGGTTTGAACCCCAGGGACGCCGCCAGACGAAAGCGCTCGGCGGGAATGGACAGCCAGCCTTGCAGGATCAAACGTGTCGCCAGGGGCAGATTAAAGAACACATGCGCGATGATGACCCCATGCAGGCCATAGATGTGAACAGGCTCTAATCCAGCCCACATCAGGGATTGCGACACAATCCCATTGCGCCCAAACACCGCCAACAGGCCCAGAACGGCGACGATGACGGGCAGGATGAAAGGCGCGCCCAACAGGGTGACAAGCGCGCCGCGGCCGGGGAAATTGCGCCGGGCCAGGGCGCGCGCCACCGGGATGGCCAGGATCACGCTGATCACCCCCGACAGGGTGGCCTGCCACAGAGTGAATCGGATCGCGGCCCAGTCAGCGGGACCAAATCCGCCGGTATTCTCGGCGCGCAGGCCGACGGAAATCAACGTGCCCAGTGTCAGGCACGCGACCACCGCCAGCGCAAGCGCGCCGAAAACGGTGGTGCGGGTTATTTCGACGCGGCGGCCAGCCATTCGTCCAGCGCGATATCGCGCGCAGCTTCGGCTTGATCCGCCGGGTATACCAGAGCCGTTTCAGGCTGGATTAGGGTCGAAAACCCATCCGGAAGCCCGCCCGCAGGCATCATCGCCGGGTACATCCAGTTGGTGGTCGGGATGATGTCGGCGAACTTTTCTGACGCGACAAAGGCCAGGAACTGATCAGCCAGCGCGGGCACGTCGGTGCCTGCCAGTTTGCCCGCAACTTCGATCTGCATGTAATGCCCGTCAGTGAAGGCGGCGGCGGATTTGGTCGCGTCTTCTTCGGCGATCAGGTGATAGGCGGGTGACGTGGTATAGGACAGGACCATGTCGGCTTCGCCCTCCAGGAACATGCCATAGGCCTCAGACCAGCCCTTGGTGACGGTCACAATCTGGTCGTTCAGATCGGCCCAGGCCTGTGGCGCATCATCGCCATAGACCTGTTTCACCCACAACAAAAGCCCCAGACCGGGGGTTGAGCTGCGCGGGTCCTGGATCACGATCGACAGGTCGCTGGCGGCCAGTTCGGCAAAGGATTTGGGCGGGTTAGAGACCTTTGTGTTGTCATAGACAAAGGCGAAATACCCCCAGTCATAGGGCAGGAAGGTCGCGTCAGACCACGCAACCGGCAGGTCCCAGGTCGCGGTGACGCCGTGCGGCGCGAACATCCCCGTGGCTTCGGCCGCGGCGGTCAGGTTGGTGTCGAGGCCCAGCACAACGTCCGCGTCGGTGCGCACACCTTCGAGTTTTAGGCGCGACAGCAACGCGGCGCCATCGCCAACGCCGACAAGGTTCAACTCGCAGCCGCATTCGGCCTCGAACGCTTCCTTGACCGCGGGACCGGGGCCCCAATCGGAAACGAAACTGTCATAGGTATAGACGGTAAGTGTGTCTGCGTGTGCTGCCGTGGCCAAAAATGCGCCTGCGACAAATGAAAGGGTCTTCATGGTCATCCTCCATATGCGCCGGACGGTGTTCGGGTAGGATGATCCGACCTTCCCTCCGCCGGTCTTAACCGGTTCAGGTTCAACGGGTTCGCATCATGCATCTCAGCTTGGTCGCCCAAGCGCCCCGAGGTGCCCCGTGTCTGACGATTTCCGCGCCCGAACGCAAGACCCTTGACGAAAGGGCGCTTTGGCGCAATGTGAACGCTAACATCCGGAGGAACGCCATGTCTCAGACATCTCATTCGCCCGTTCGCGGGTTGGGCTTTGCTTTTGCCAGCTTTGCGCTGTTTGCCACGCATGATGTGGGGATCAAGGCATTGGGCATGACTTATTCAGTGTTTCAGATCATCTTTTTCGCCATGCTGTTCGCCTTTGTGCCGATGGCGGTGATGATGCTGGCGGATCGGCAGGTGGACAATTTTCGCCCGCGCCACCCGTGGCTGATCCTGCTGCGGGCTGTGATGTCACTGGTGGCGATGTCTTCGGCGTTCTATGCGTTCACGGTTCTGCCGCTGGCCGAGGTCTATGCGCTTTTGTTTGCCACGCCTCTTCTGATCACCGCCTTTTCGTCTCTAATGCTGGGGGAAACGGTGCGATTGCAACGCTGGGCGGCTGTCATTGTCGGGTTGGTGGGTGTCATGGTCGTGCTGCGGCCGGGCATGACACAGCTGACCCTTGGCCACGCTGCGGCGCTGACGGCAGCCTTCGGGTCGGCCTTTGCGTCGATCATCGTGCGCCGGATCGGAGGCGAGGAACGCACCGCCGTCATGATCTTGTATCCGATGCTGTCGTCCATCCTGGTGATGGGGATGATCCTGCCCTTTGTCTATGTGCCGATGCAGTTGGGCGATATGGGCATGGTCGCCAGTGTCGGGTTGCTGTCGGTGTTTGCGCAACTGTGCATCATCACCGCATATCGCGCCGCGCCGGCAGCTGTGGTCGCGCCGGTGCAATATTCGCAAATCCTGTGGGCAACCGCGTTCGGTGCCTTGTTTTTCGACGAATTCCCTGACCGCATGGTGGCGCTTGGCGCGGCGATCATCATCGCTTCGGGCATCTTTGTTGTCTGGCGCGAAAGCCGGTCGAACGTGTCGGACCGCAACCCGGTTCTGCGCAACCCCAACCCGCGTTTTGACGCGGGGCCCTCGCCGAAACCGAAACACCGCCGCCCAAGCTGACTTTTCAACCGCGTCCCGACCCGCTATCACGCGAGGGAAGGAGCACCACCATGTCGATGAACAGCTTTGGCCACCTTTTCCGCGTTACCACCTGGGGCGAAAGCCACGGGCCCGCTTTGGGTGCCACCGTCGATGGGTGCCCACCCGGTGTGGCGCTGACACCTGAGATGTTGCAGGTCTGGCTGGACCGTCGCAAGCCGGGCCAGAACAAATACACGACCCAGCGGCGCGAGGCCGATGAGGTCAAGATCCTGTCCGGCATGTTCGAAGGCCAGACCACCGGCACGCCGATCCAGTTGATGATCGAAAACACCGATCAGCGGTCCAAGGATTACGGCGATATCGCCGAGAAATTTCGCCCGGGCCACGCCGACATTACCTATTGGCAGAAATATGGCATCCGCGATCCGCGTGGGGGCGGGCGGTCGTCGGCACGTGAAACCGCGGCCCGTGTTGCCGCCGGGGGGGTCGCGCGCGAGGCGTTGAAGCAGCTTGCGCCTGGGATCGAGATCAGGGGCTATATGACCCAGATCGGCCCGCATGGCATCGACCGCAATCGCATGGATTGGGATGAAATCGAGCGCAATCCGTTCTGGGTGCCCGACGCAACAGCGGCGCAAGAATGGGCGACCTATCTGGATGGCATTCGCAAGTCCGGCAGCTCTGTCGGCGCGATTTGTGAAGTCGTCGTGCGTGGTGCCCCCGCCGGGTTGGGCGCGCCAATTTACGCCAAGTTAGACACTGATTTGGCCGCGGCGATGATGTCGATCAACGCCGTAAAGGGCGTTGAGATCGGCGAAGGTATGGCAGCGGCCATGCTGACCGGCGAAGCCAATGCGGATGAGATCACCATGGGCCCCGATGGCCCTGTGTTCAGCTCGAACCACGCGGGCGGTATTTTGGGCGGGATTTCCACTGGTCAGGACATCGTCGTGCGCTTTGCGGTCAAGCCGACCAGTTCCATCCTGACGCCACGCCAGACGATCACGAAATCGGGCGAGCCCGCGCAAATCATCACCAAAGGGCGCCATGACCCCTGTGTCGGCATCCGCGCCGTACCGGTGGGCGAGGCCATGGCCGCCTGCGTTATCCTGGACCATCTGATGCTGCATCGCGGCCAGGTCGGTGATGGGCCGCGTGGCAAAATCGGTTGATGCTCGCAATTCTGACGATCACCTTTCCGACCTAAGCCACCATCGCCTTGGGCTGTGCCACAACGCGGCGGGGCTGGTTCAAGACCACGGATATGCGGGTTTTGGGCGGCTATGTCCTGAACATCGCGCTGCCTGCGCTGTTGTTTCGCGTGGTCGCAACCCGGCCTGTGGCCGAGGTGTTCAACCTGCCCTATATGTCCGTGTTTCTGCTGGGGGCTGGCAACGATCATGGTCGTCTGGCTGAGGTTTCGCCTGACCGGCGTCGATGCCTCGCGCCGTGGTGTGGGGCTGTTATCTGATCTGCAAGCTGCCGTGATCCTGTCTGCGGCCATGCCGATTTTCACCATCTACACGGTGTTCGCGATGGACTATGGCCGTGAAGGTGTGGCGTCCCTGGCGTTGTTGAGAACGACTGTGGCCGCCTTTGTCACCCTCACGGTCCTGTTGGGCGTGTTGATTTAAGCCGTGGCGGCCGTCAGCGCCGTGTCCATCAATGCCTTGATGTCAGCGCGCGACGTGCCCGCCACGATGCGGCCCAGCTCGGCGTCTCCTTTCACCACCACCAGCGTCGAACGGCGCGGGATGTTTAGCGATTTTGCCAGCACGGATTTGCCGTGTTCGTCCCAGTCGACGTTGACGAAGGTGATTGCCTCATAGGCCGGGTTTTCCGCCTTTAGTGCGTTGATCACCCGTTCTTGCGCTGCGCAGGTGGTGCACCAGCTGGCTTTGAAATCCAGGAACACGGTTTCACCGCGCGCAAGCGCTTCGGTGACCAGGCCGGGGGTGTACTCCATCACGGCCGCGCGGGCGGCAATGGGGGCCAAAACAGCACCGGCAGAAAGGGACAGGAAGGTACGACGTTTCATCAGTAGAACTCCTTACAAAGAAACGGACAGGTCGATCAGCCAGGCGGGCAGGGTCTGCACCGCCCAGGCTTCGATCATGTGGTGAACGCGAAACAGAATCGCGACGCCGACGGTGAGGAAAATGGCACCCATGATCGGGCGGGATTTCTGGGCAATGACGCGCATTGCGGCCTGACGGCGCAGAATGACACTGCGTGCTCCATAACCCAATGCGAGGATGATGGTGGATACCCCCATGGCAAAGCCGACCATGACGGCGCTGGCCCAAAGCAGGCTTTCGCCCTGGCTGGCCAGGCTGATCGCACCGCCCAGGGTGGGGCCGATACAGGGTGACCAGACCGCGCCCAGCAACATGCCGCCCAGGAACTGGCCCCAAAGTCCGGACCGGTCGACGTCTTCAAGCCCCGCATCGGCGCGGGCGGAAAATCCGGCGGTTGCGGTGGCAAAGCCTTGCGAAAATCGCGGCACCAGCAGGATCAGGCCAAAGCCGATCATCAGCACGGCGCCCGCGTTGGCGATCATGACCTCGTCAATGCCCAGCGTGTGCCCGGCGACGGTGACCAACATGCCCAACAGGACGAAAGACAGCGACATGCCCGCCGCCACGGCCAGCGGTCCGAACCGGCTGGCGTTCAATGCTGTGGCCAGAACGATAGGCAACACCGGCAGAACGCAGGGGTTGATCAGGGTCAGCAGACCGGCGGCATAGGCGAACAAAATTTCCATGCCGCCACCCTATTCAGGCAGGCGGAAAAGTCACTTCACAACCGGCCCGCGCGCCATCACGTCCGCGTGGGGTTTTGTTTCGAAAGCTGTACCAGCAGTATGCCGACCGTGATGATCGCAACGCCGATCCCATCGACCCATGTCAGGTTTTCGCCCAACAACATCGCCGCGATGGCGACGCCGAAGAAGGGGGTCAAGAAATGAAACGTCGCCGCACGAACGGCGCCGATACGTCCGACCAGAGCAAACCAGATCCAGGTTGCCAACAGGCCCGGCGCAAATATCGTATAGGTAAAGGCCGCGCCCAGCTCCCAGCTCCAGTCGACTGTGAAGGTTTCCAGAAACAGCGACGCGATGGCCAGAAAGAACGCGCCGACGAACATCTGCAAGCCGACGATCATCATCAGATTGCCCCCCCCCGATGCGGTGCGCACCGACAGGGTTGCGATGGTCAACGCAGCAGCGCCGACAAAGCACAACATGACGCCAGTCAGGTCCACGCCGCCCGACAGGCGTGTGCCCATGATCACGGCAACGCCCGCGATCCCGGCCGCCAGCCCCAGCGCCGCCATGGGTTTCAGCCGGTCACCAAAGATGCTCCAGCCCGCCAGCGCGACCATCAGGGGCATAGTGGATGCGATGATGGACGCCAGCCCGGCCTCGATCCACTGCATCGCGACAAAGTTCAGGCCCAGGTACAGCGCGTTTTGACACAAACCAAAGATGAATACCGCCCGCCATTGGCTGCGCGTCAGGTTCCAGCTCTGACCCAAGGCTTTGGCGACCGCCACACCGATCAGGCCAGATATCAGGAACCGCACCGCAAGCGATCCCATGGGTGGCGCGTGGGCCACGATGATGCGCGCCGAGGTAAAGGCCGACGACCAGATCAGGGCAAAGCTGAGCCCCATGAAGATTGCGCGCAGGTCCATGAGATCTCCGATCGAAAAAGGGTCGCCAACAGTTTCGCAATTTTCAGGAAATGGCAATCGGTTCCAGCAGCGACCGGCAATGAAAAAGGGCCACCCGAAGGTGACCCTTTCCGAATTCCATGTGGAAAACGACTTAGCCGTTCACGCTGTCTTTCAGCGCTTTGGCGATGGTCATTTTCACGACCTTGTCAGCCTCTTTGCTGATCTGTTCGCCGGTGGCAGGATTGCGCACCATACGAGCCGGACGCTCGCGGCAATAGATCTTGCCAACACCGGGCAAAGTCACGGCACCACCGGCGGAAACTTCCTTGGTGATGATCGCGATGATGCCGTCCAGCGCGCCGGCTGCCGACTTCTTGTCCGCGCCCATTTCTTCGGCCAGAGCAGCCACAAGTTGGGTCTTGGTCATAGGTTTCGCCATGTAAGTATCTCCTCGTTATGCCCCTATACTGGGGGTTCATTGGGCGCATTAAACTGGATATGGTTGTCGTACACAATCATTTGTGTTCCGAATTATCGGGAAATCAGCGCGTTTTCCCCTGAATGTCAGGCCTTCCCCTACGTCACTATGCCCTAGAGGAAGGCTGTTTCCTCGAAACTGCGCAATTTCCGGCTGTGGATGCGTTCCAGTGGCATCTCACGCAGGGTCTCCATCGCCTGGATGCCGATCAGCAAATGGCGCCCGACCTGGTCCTTGTAAAAATCGCTGGCCATGCCGGGCAGCTTCAATTCGCCGTGCAGGGGTTTGTCGCTGACACATAACAGCGTGCCGTACGGCACCCGGAACCGAAATCCGTTGGCGGCAATCGTCGCGCTTTCCATGTCCAGGGCGATGGCACGCGATTGCGACAGGCGCTGCACCGGTCCCTTGTGGTCGCGCAACTCCCAGTTGCGATTGTCCAGGCTGGCAACGGTGCCGGTCCGCATGATGCGCTTCAGCTCAAAGCCCTCCAGCGCGGTCACCTCGGCCACGGCCTGTTCCAGCGACCTCTGGATTTCCGCCAGCGGCGGGATCGGAATCCAGATCGGCAGGTCATCGTCCAGCACCTTGTCCTCGCGCAAATAGGCATGGGCCAGCACGAAATCACCCAGCCGTTGGGAATTGCGCAAGCCGGCGCAATGGCCAACCATCAGCCAGGCATGCGGACGCAGAACGGCGATATGGTCGGTCGCGGTTTTCGCATTTGACGGCCCGACACCGATATTCACCAAGGTGATCCCGCCGCCATCGGCGCGGGTCAGGTGATAAGACGGCATCTGCGGCAGTTTCGCAGGCACCGGCAGCACATCGTCCGGCCCGGTGATCGTGTGATAACCCGGCCCGACAAAGCTGGTATATCCGCTGTCGGGATCGGCCAGCATCTTGCGGGCATAGGCCTCGAATTCCTCGACATAGAACTGATAGTTGGTGAACAGCACGTGGTTCTGGAAATTCTCAGGCAGGGTGGCGGTGTAATGCGACAACCGTGCCAGGGAATAATCAATGCGCTGTGCGGTAAACGGGGCCAGCGGGGAAGAGCCGTCTTCGTGCACATACCCCAGCCCGTTGACGATGTCGTCATGGGTGGTTTCCAGGTTCGGCACGTCAAACACATCGCGCAGCGGAAACGCCATCGCGCCCTCTTGCGGCACGGTGACATTGGGGTCGTTCGCCACGGCAAAATGCACCGGGATCGGTGTGGTGGACGGGCCGATCAGAACCGGCACGCCGTGGTTCTCCAACAACAGGTTGATCTGTTGCACCAAATAGTTTTCGAACAGATCCGGCCTTGTAATCGTAGTCGAATAGGTGCCCGGCGTCGACACGTGACCAAAGCTCAGCCGGGTGTCGATCTGCGCGTGGCTGGTCGAGGTCAGGCGGATCTCCGGGTAATAGGCGCGAAACCGCGTGGCGGGCTGTGTGCCGGTCACATTGGCGGAAAACGCTTGCGCCAGGAAGGCACAGGCATCGGTGTACAACACCTTCAGCCGGGCGACCGCGGCCTTGGCGTCGGTGAAGACTTCGTGCTCCACCTGGGGTAGGGTCACGACCGGAATGCGCATTTCTCTCGCGTTCATCAGCTTTCCTCAAATAAGTCTGTCAGTTCAAATTTGGTCACATCCACCAAGCCCAGATCGCTGATCCGTAACTCAGGGATCACCACCAGCGCCAGGAAACTGTGTTGGATCGAGGCATTGTTCAACGTGCAGCCACAGGCGCGCATCGCCTCGACAATGGCTTCGGCCTTTACCGCGACTTCGGCGGCGGGGGCGTCGGACATCAAACCGGCGACGGGCAGTTCGACCAGAGCCAGCTCTTTTCCACCTTGATAGACACACATACCACCGCCAACCTCGCCCAGCCGGTTCGCCGCCAGCGCCATGTCGTCGCGCGATGTCCCGACCACGATCATATGGTGGCTGTCATGGGCCACGGTCGATGCCATGGCCATCCGGCCTTGGTATTCGAACCCGTTGACAAACCCGTTCACCACGCCACCGGTGCCCTTGTGGCGTTCGACCAATGCGACCTGACAAATGTCCTGACCCGCATCGGGTTCGACGATGCCATCCGTCACGGCCAGATCGGCGGTCAGCGCCTTGGTGGGCGCCTGATTTTCAACAATACCGATCACTTTTGCGGTGACGGAGTTTGCACCTTCGGGCGCGTGAACTTCGAAATCCGCGGGCTCAAGCACTTTGCCCAGATGCATCGTCTGACGTGCGTGTGCGGGCCAGTCCAAATGTGGGAAATCGACCCTAACCTTGCCCTTTTCGGCCACGGTGACACCTTTGGCGATCACCAGATTGATCGGCAGGTTGGTCAGGTCGTCGGTCAAGATCACATCGGCACGCCGCCCGGGCGCAATGCTGCCCAGTTCGCGTTCCAACCCGAAATGGGTGGCGGTGTTGATCGTCGCCATTTGCAGCGCGACAATCGGGTTGCAGCCATGTTCGATCGCATGACGCACGGCGCGGTTCATGTGGCCTTCGTTCACCAGAGTGCCAGAATGGCAATCATCCGTACACAGGATGAAGCTGCGTGAATCCAGCCCCTTTTCGGTCACCGCCGTGATTTGTTTTTCAACGTCGAACCAGGCACTGCCCAGCCGCATCATCACCCGCATACCCTGTCGGGCACGGGCAATCGCGTCGGCTTCACAGGTGCCTTCGTGGTCGTCGGCAGGCCCGCCCGCGGCATAGGCGTGAAAGTTCGGGCCCAGATCGGGGCTGGCATAATGCCCGCCCACCGTCTTGCGCGCGGTCTGCGTCGCGGCGATTTCCGCCAGCATCTTGGGGTCGGCATTGATCACACCGGGGAAATTCATCATTTCTCCCAGCCCGATAACGCCGGGCCAGGTCATCGCCTCGGCCACATCTTCGGGGGTGATTTCAAACCCTGTGGTTTCCAGCCCCGGCGCGCTGGGCGCACAGCTGGGCATCTGGGTAAAGATCGAAATGGGCTGGATCAGAGCCTCATCATGCATCAATCGCACGCCTTCCAGGCCCAGTACATTGGCGATCTCATGCGGATCGACAAACATCGTGGTGGTGCCCTGGGGCGTGACCGCGCGGGCAAATTCCGCAGGCGTCAGCATGCCGCTTTCGATATGCATATGCGCGTCACACAGGCCGGGGATCAGGTATTGCCCGTCGGCCTGAATGATCTGTGTTTCCGGCCCGATACAGTGGCTGGCGTCCGGCCCGACATAGGCGATGCGCCCGTCGGCGATGGCCACCTGCCAGCCGTCCAGGACTTCGCGGGTGTGAACGTTCACGACACGCCCGTCCTGAATAACGGTATCGGCGGGGTCACGGCCTGCGGCAACACCGATCAGACGGGTCGCGCTTTCAGGCCAGGTTTTGAATGAAGTATTTTCCATGGACCAATTGTTCAAATTTTCGAACGCAGTGCAAGGGTGAAACTCTGTCGCGAAAATGATTGCCCTGTCGCGATTGCTGTGCCCAATTTAGCCAACAGGAGGCGCACATGTCTGTAACAGATCCAAGACCGAACATGGACCATTGGCAGGAACGGGTGGACATGGCCGCCGCGTTTCGCTGGACGGAACGGTTGAATATGCACGAGGGGGTGGCGAACCACTTTTCGCTGGCAGTAAACCGTGAGGGCACGCAGTTCCTCATGAACCCCAATCAGATGCATTTCAGCCGGGTTAGAGCCTCAAATCTGCTGTGCCTGGATGCCAATGACCCATCGACCCTGAAGGGTCCCGATGCACCTGACCCCACCGCCTGGGGGCTGCACGCCAGTCTGCATCGCCGCTGTCCACACATCCGGTGTGCCATGCATGTGCATTCGATCCACGCCACGGTGTTGGCCTCGCTTGCCGACTCGCGTTTGCCGCCGATCGATCAGAACTGTGCGACGTTCTTCAACCGCTATGTGATTGATGAGCACTATGGTGGGTTGGCATTTGAGGAAGAAGGTGAACGGTGCGCCGAATTGCTGTCTGATCCGCAGAAAAAGACCCTAATCATGGGAAATCATGGTGTCATAGTCACCGGCGCCACGGTGGCTGAGACGTTCAATCGCCTATATTATTTCGAACGCGCCGCCGAAACCTATATTCGTGCGCTTCAGACCGGTCAGCCTTTGCGCGTGCTGCCTGATGAGATCGCCGAAAAGACTGCGCAAGAACTGGAGAGCTATCCGGAACAGGACACGCGCCATCTGGCGGAGCTCAAGGCCATTTTGGATGAAGAAGGCTCTACTTATGCCCAATAGGCGGGGTCGGGTGATCTATTCTGTCGATTTTCCGTAGAATCAGGCTCTATTCCGCCTGAAAACGTACCTGGCGTGGGGTGCGTTCGAATTCTTCACGAAAGGCGCGGGTAAAGGCGCTGGGGGCCTGATACCCGACGCGACGGGCGATGTCCGCGATGGTCTGCGGGTGCTCTAGGTTGGCCTGCATTTCGGCCACGGCCCTCATGAACAGGGTGGCGACCTCCAGCCGCAAGGCCTTGCCCTGATGCACCCCGATTTGATCCACCTTCAGATCGAACGCCGCCTGCGCCCCGGAACAGGTGATGCGATCACCATTCACAACGTGGCGGGCGCGGGTGATATGGACCTCGGAAATGGCCTCCTCGAACCGCTGCAATTCCTCCCAATGAATGGTCGCGAAACCGGTAACTGGGCATGGCGATCAACATGTCACCTTGGCTGTCAGACACCCGCCCATGCGCCGCGACCTGCATGCCGCTGGAGGATGTCGCCGGCCCGCCGTCCAAGGTCAGGAACCGCCAGCGGTACAGATCGCGCCCCGACAGGGTATTGGCCGCGCAGGGGCTCGACCGTATTCGCCAGGAACAAGCCCGAGAAGTCGTTGAACAGAAGCACATCCAGCTGTTGCGGTGCGGCGTGAGGTTTCGCCCAAATACGCGTGGTTTCATCTAACTCTGCATGATTAAGCGGTGCAACCTACCTAGCAACCTTAGAAACGCGGACAGGAGGGTGCGATGCACTTTGGATTGTCTGAAGAACAAGAGATCATTGTCTTAACCGTGCGCAGTTTCGTCGAGAGCGAGATTTATCCGCACGAGGCCGAGGTCCCGCAAGCACTGGGCGAGGCGATCAAACAGACGTGTCTGGGTCTGGGATTCTACGCCTGCAATTCCCCCGAAAGCGCCCGAGGAGCGGGTCTAACGCGCCTCGATTTCACCTTGGTTGAACGTGAACTGGGCCGCAGCTCGATGGTCTTGACCCACTTTTTTGGTCGCCCGCAGAACATCCTTATGGCTTGAAATGATGAACAGCGTGACCGCTATCTGCTGCCGGCCGTGCGCGGCATGAAGTGTCAGGTACAGTGCGATGGTGGCGATTGGGTGGTGAACGGGTCCAAGCATTTCATCTCGGGGGGCGAGCATGCGGATTTCTTTATCGTGTTCATTGGCACCGGTGAAGATGACACGCCCAAAGGCCCCAAGAAGCGCATTACGACCTTTCTGGTCGATCGCGGCCCGCCGGGCTTTAAGTTGCGCGAGGGCTACAATTTGGCCAACCCATTGGCAAATTCCAGGGCGCTGGGCTTCAGATCGCCGACATGATTACCGAAATTTATGTTGCTGAATGGCTGACGTTGTCTGCGGCTTGGCGTCTGGATCAGGGCCTACCGGTGAACCGCGAAATCGCCTCGGCAAAGCCGTATGCGTCCGAAATGCTGGCGCGGGTGACGGACACGACCTTGCAGATTTTCGGCGGTATGAGGTTGATGGATGACATCCAGATCGAACGGTTCTGGCGTGATGCGCGGATTGAACGGATTAGGGACGGCATCAGCGAAATCCAACGTCACATCATCAGCCGCGATCTGTTGCGGCCGTTGGGCGCATGAGCGGGGCGCTTTCGCGCCTGTTCCGTCCCCGCTCAATCGCCGTTGTTGGCGGCGGGGCCTGGTGTGGTCAGGTGGTGGAACTGTGCCGCAAGATGGGGTTTGACGGAGACGTCTGGCGGGTGCATCCAAAAGGTGGAAAAGGTGTCTATTCCGCTAAAAAATCGCACCCTATGCCCCTGATGCGGCCTTTATCGGCATCAATCGCCACGCGACGATTGAAGCGGTTCAGGTTCTGGCAGCGATGGGCGTTGGTGCCGCCGTGTGTTTCGTCAGCGGGTTCTCCGAAGCAGCAGCTGAGGATGCCCGGGCGAACGGTCTTCAGGCCGATTTGTTGGCCGCAGCGGGCGATATGCCGACCCTTGGTCCCAACTTCTATGGCTTCATCAACGCGCTTGACGGGGTACTGTTTTGGCCGGACCAGCACGGGTCCACGCGCGTGGACAAGGGCGTGGCGATCCTGACGCAAAGTTCGAATATCGCAATCAACCTGACCATGCAGGCGTGGGCCTGCCGATTGCGTACACGGTGACCTGCGGGAACATGGCGCAGACGGGGCAGGCGGATATCGCCGCCGGGTCGCGTGACGATCCGCGCGTGACGGCCATTGGTCTGCATGTCGAAGGTTTTTTCCGATCTGCGAGCCTGAGAGGGGCTGACGGCCAAGGCGCATGCAAGAGGCGGGCCGCTGATTGCGCTGAAAGTGGGACGATCTGCGTAGGCTCAGGCCGCAACAGGGTCACATACCGCGTCTTTGGCTGGCGGCGACGCGGGCGAACAGGCGTTTCTGGCGCGGTTGGGCATTCCCCGGTTAACGTCGTTACTGGCCTTTTGGGAGACCCTCAAACTGCTGCATATCACAGGGCCGAAACGATGC
>Ga0209121_10003392_pt1 | contig 15477 bp, 11 predicted proteins | sample Cruoilmetagenom3_FD_187292 | JGI IMG/M metagenome (GOLD analysis project Ga0209121, IMG submission 187292) | Oil polluted marine microbial communities from Coal Oil Point, Santa Barbara, California, USA - Sample 3 (SPAdes) (version 2) | ecosystem: Environmental > Aquatic > Marine > Oil seeps ...
GCCCCCTTGTGAGAGGGAATCGATGTCAACCCCCAGAGGGACCACTGCTGATTAAGCGGGTGACCTATTTCCCCTCTGGCTTGGTCGAAGAGTGTAGAGGTCAGTGGGGTTTACAGGATAGGGTCAGAAAAGAGCAAAAAGGGGCTTATAAAGATGCGCTTAACACACAGGAGCTTATTGTGACCGAAGTGAAAGGGAGTCTCAGGTGAGTTACCGCATTGTAGTTATTGTGAGCTTATTTGTGTTTCTGGGAAGTGCAGCCTGCCTGGCCATGGGGCCGTTCTTTGGGAGTTGGGAGGTTGAGATCGGACTGTCTCCACAGCAGACGATGCCCTTCTCCGCTTTCTCCTCGACGCTCGATGTAGGCTTTCGCATTGCCTTCTTGGAAATTAAGAGCAGTTCGGATTTCATCTTTAGCGGATGGCTGTGGCAGGAGCTAGGAGCTTATGCTTCGCTCGGGTTTATCAGCTTTGATGGGGTGATGCTCTTCGAACCGCAATCCGGATCGTTCCTCTATACCCAGGGTATGTTGGAGTTCGATCTTACCCCCCTTGTGATAAAGATCTATTCTGCGATGGTGGGACCGGGGCATCCCGGCGGGATCAATTATGGGTATGTATTCGACCTCTACGCGGAATTGCCAGGAGGGTTTGCCTCATTTGAGAGTGCCACATTCCTCGGGGCAGACTTTAGTGGGATCACCTTCACTCAGATCTCCTCTACGGTCACCTCGAGCTTACTCACAAAGACGTACCTGGTAGACCCCACTATCGGCGGCCCATATATCTGTTTTTCGGGAGAGGAACTCACCTTCAAGCTCAACTTTGACTGCTTCGAACTGACAAGTATCACCACCTTTGCCAGTACCGGCTTTGAGGGCCAGGGGTTTGAGCTATCATTTCTCCACTTGTTCGGAATGCCGCTTAATCTCACACTGGATTTCTTCTTTTCGCTCCAGACTAAGAGCCTTACCTTTATCCCTTCTCTTGAAACCGACTACGGTTGCCTGAGTGTCTACACCGACATCCTGCAAAGTGGGTCGGTGATCACCGGGATCGACATCTACGGGATCAAGTTCGAGATGTCTTTTGCCGGAACTACCTTAAGGAGTATCTCGAACCTGAATACGACGCAGTATGTCATCACCACCCCCGAATACGGCTTGATCGTCGAACCACTGAGCGAAGCCCTGGCAGAGGGCCATCTCTTCTACCCTCAAGACTACTGGGAGATCATCTCTCTGGTAGTGGAGATGGCCCCCGGTGGGTGCGGCTTCACCTTCTCTGTCGACACCTTCTTCTCGACCTCAACTGGAATGCTCTTCGATTGGGGACGAAGTGATATGGGAGTGACCATCGGCATTGGGGGCTTCTTCTCGGTGACAAGTGGAGTGGTCATCGATACCTCCGGATTTACCGAGTGGAGGATCGGGATGGCACTAACCTGGTAACAAGGTTATCCCGCCTTTTCTAAATCCTTCAAAGGAGAGCTTGCCCGGGAAGGGGCCTCTTTCTACACTTTAGTCCATGGTCGTGACACTCCTCACCGCGGCGCTACTCTCTCTTGCCGTCACGATGGTGTGCGCTCTTTTGATCCTCCGCGCTGGGAGATCGTGGCCGCTTCGGGCTGCGGACGACGGTAGGCCGATCGGCGGCCCGGTTCTCCTTGTTGGCACCCTCGTGGGGATGATCCCGATCTTTTGCGATTTAAACCCGTTTCTCCTGGCGGGAGCCGCAGTGATCGTCCTTGTTGGCCTAATCGATGATCAAATCGACCTTTCTCCTTGGTATAAGCTCCTCGGGCAGGGCATTGCAGCAACCCTCGCAGTGTTTGGTCTTTCTTCACTTCATTTAATCTCCCTTGGCACGACAGTCTATCTAGGAAGCGCTCAAAGGGTCGTGACCTTCCTCTGGGTGGTTGGTTTGATGAATGCGGTGAACCTGATCGACGGGCTGGATGGGCTGGCCATCGCCACACTACTCCCACCGCTCACCGTCCTTATCATCATCGCTTCCTTGCTGGGGAACTACGTGGGAGCGATCCTTGCTGCAGCCATGTTGGGGGCACTTGTCGGGTTTTACCCCTTCAACCGGCATCGTGGCCGGCTCCTTTTGGGAGATACCGGCGCCGAGCTCCTTGGATACCTGCTTGCAATCCTTACATTGATGATCCTCAACCGTGGCCCAAAGGGATGGTCGATCCTGCCAGCCTTGTTCTTTGCAGCACTTCCGCTGAGTGACACCGTCTTTGCCGTCATTCGCCGTATTGTACGCGGGCAGTCGATCTTCCAGGGCGACAAGCGCCATATCCACCACCGGTTGGCCACACGCTTCGGGGTGAGGAAAGCCGTCGCTATCCTGGCCGGAACCAGCATAGTCTCATCCGGGATCGCTTTTCTTCTATGGTGGGCCGGGGGCTAGGTTAACAAGGTGAGGAATCGTGCCCTTTCGTCAAAACGGGGAAAGGCACTTATCAAACAAGAGGAAAGAATGGAGGCGAGCGGATTCGAACCGCCAACCTCTGCGATGCGAACGCAGCGCTCTCCCGATTAGAGCTACGCCCCCTTATTCGATGAAACAACTAGCGGCGCAGGGACTCGAACCCCGAACCTCTCGGATATGAGCCGAGCGCTCTAAACCGGTTGAGCTACGCCGCCTGACTGGTTGCGGGGGCCGGATTCGAACCAGCAACCTCCGGGTTATGAGCCCGACGAGCTTCCTAATTGCTCCACCCCGCGATTCTCAACTGCCGGGAGCGGGACTCGAACCCGCACGAGGAAACCCTCAAGGGATTTTAAGTCCCTTGCGTCTGCCAATTCCGCCACCCCGGCAAACATCCTTGACTTCCCAGCTTTTTTTACAAAGAGCGGGAAACGGGATTTGAACCCGCGACCCCTGCCTTGGCAAGGCAGTGCTCTACCTCTGAGCTATTCCCGCAAAGGCTTAATCATTATAGCGGAAAATGCGAAAAACCACAACTGCGAAGGGCGGGACTCGAACCCGCACGCCCGAAGGCACTAGCTCCTAAGGCTAGCGCGTCTGCCAATTCCGCCACCCTCGCGTTTTTTTAAGGGTAGCGAACATCCCCCACCCCGTCAACTGCAATGCAATGAAACCGGGGGATGACTTTCGCCATCCCCCATTTGGTGGAATCTAGTAGACGTCTGTCTGTGGGCTCGCAATACGATAGAAAGCGCCGAGCCAGCCGCCTTCCTGCAAACGGATCGTAGTACACGTGGACTCAGCAAACGCGTTCCACGTCTGTGTCCTCTCGTTGTACTTTCCCCAGTAGGCGAAGACGAGCGGTTGCTGGTCGGAAGTCCACACCTGCTGGTGAGCACAGATCTTGAAGGCCTCACCGGGCTCTCCACACTGCTGTGATCCCGTTGAGATCTTGTATCTGTCATCCTTGGTGAAAGTTGTCTGGAACGGCACCGGGCCCGCGAGATATTGCGGCGTTCCCGGCTTGTAAGTCGGCGTAGTTGTAGGTGGGGCCTCGGGAGGCAGATAGAACGCGCTCACCTTGACGCACACCTCCTGCGATGAGGGTGGCTCTGAAGTGGAGCCTGAAGTCGTCTCGCAGTGATAGAACGCGGCAATCCACGCGCCGTCCTCAATCATCACAGCTGTGCAGTTGGATTCGGAGAACGGTTCCCAAGAACGCTCAGTTTCGTCATACGCTGCCCAGTATGCGAAAACGCGTTGGGACTGGTCTTCGGCATACATGCTCTGCGGTGTGCACACTATAAACTGCGTCCCCTCTTCCCCACAGTAGGTAAACTCCGTTGAGTATCGCACGTTGTTGATCGTCATCGCGGTGGAGAACTCCGTGAGTCCACCTGTAAGAAGAGTGAGTAGGGAGATCTGTTGCGATGGCACACAGAATGAGCTTATCCTCACGCAGGCCTCTTCTGGTTCAGGGGTCGGTGTGACTCCCGGCGTCTCTCTGCCGGAAGCGTTGATCCACACGTCCAGGGTTCCGACCGGGCACTGCCTGGCGTCGATGAACCCGTAGAGGACGTGGTAGGCTCCCGCTGAAAGGGCGCCGTTGAAGGTCACGGTCCAGGTGCTTGTGTCAAGCGTCATCCTGCCTGAAGGCAAGGTGTTCGTGACCTCGTAGCTGCTGAGGATATCGAACAGCTCGAAGCTCGCCCGGATATCCGGTGGCAGCGTCGCTTGTTTCATGCTGTAAACACCTGCCTGTACCTCTCCGAGCTTCCAGGCCTGATCCTCCGGCTCGGGGCACCCCTCGGGATACGTCGGCTCGCCAGGTTCAGGACAAGGTGGGCACGGAGGACAAGGCTCGTATTCCTCGCACACAGGTTGGAGACACTCCGGATCGATAAACGCCTTCACCGAGGTCTCAATATCGGGAACCACTTGCACAGAAGCGGACGCTGATGTGTCCGCATTCGCTGCGGCTTCGGCCGTTGCATGGGCAAGTGCTAGAGATGTTGCGGTCGTCTCCGCTGACGCGGATGCTCTCACCTGGGCATCAGCAACGGCCTCGGCCGATGCTTCTGCGGCGGCAAACGCTATTGCGCAGGCTTGAGCTGCGGCATAGGCATCTGCTTGGGCAATCGCCAGAGCCTGCGCCGACGCGTAGGCTTCGACGTGCACTGCGGCCAACGCGTCAGCTGCGGCATACGCGGCCGCGGCCGCATCCGCAAACGCCGCTGTAGCTGCTTCTACCCCTACGGTGACGTGCGCTTCCGCTTCGGCCAGTGCAAGTGCTGCCGCATGAGCGGAGGCTTCCGCCTCGGCCTGGGCGTTGGCAATTGCCAGAACACCTACAGCCACCTGAGCTTCAGCGCTAGCCTGCGCCTGTGCCGCAGCCAGCGCTGCAGCCTGTGCTTGCGCAGATGCGGAAGCGATTGCCTCTGCACCTGCAGACGCCGCGGCTTCGGCTTGAGCTTGCGCGGACACACACACGTGGGCCGCTGCCTGCGCCTCGGCGACGGCTTCAGCTACCGCTTGCACTCCGGCTGCTGCTGCCGCCTGTGCGTCGGCAAACGCGGATGCGCACGCCTGTGCTGCTGCCTGCGCTTGTGCTGCTGCCTGTGCTGCAGCCTGTGCATGGGCGAAGACGTCAGCAGAAGCTGTTGCCACCGCGGCTGCGAAGGCCTGCGCGTAGGCTTCACCGGTTCCGGCTGCAGAAGCGTTGGCCTCGGCAGATGCAGAGGCCTGGGCGGCTGCCTGAACACACGCTGTAGCTGCAGCCTGTGCCTGCGCCGCTGCGGTTGCGCTTGCCGCAGCTTGAGCCTGTACCTCGGCGACAGCTATGGCGACTGCATCGGCCATGGCGCTTGCTTCACTTCGCGCCTCCGCATACGCTGATGCCGCCGCTTGCGCACTGGCCGATGCCTGCGCCTCGGCCTGCGCAATTGCGCTTGCCATGGCTTGTGCACTGGCTGTTGCTACCGCACAAGCATCGGCCGCTGCTTGAGCACTTGCTTGCGCTTGGGCCCTTGCTGTGGCGATTGCTCGAGCCATTGCCCTGGCTGCTGCCGTCGCTTGTGCACACGCTGTAGCGACCGCGCCGGCCTCCGCGGATGCGGTACTGTACGATCCAGCGATCGCCGTTGCTGCGGCCTGGGCAGCTGCCCTGGCTTGCGCAAGAGCGGTCGCCACTGCATTGGCTTGTGCTTGAGCTTCGGCATACGCTACGGCGATCGCACTTGCCGCCGCTTCGGCTTCCGCTATGGCAAGAGCGTGCGCCTGGGCAACCGCCAATGCCGATGCTTGAGCGTGGGCAAACGCAAATGCAGCAGCTTCCGCTTCGGCCTTTGCTCGAGCATAAGCCGAAGCCGCGGCCTCTGCCGATGCACTGGCTGACGCCGCTGCGATGGCTGCCGCCTGCGCGGATGCGTCCGCAGAAGCGCTGGCCATTGCCACGACATCAGCGATTGCCTCGATGACGCCACCTACCTCAGCAACAACTGTGCCACATGGTACGGACTGTTTTATCCTCTGCGTAGTGAGTTCGGTCGTTGCTCGAGCCTGGTCGGATGCGGTGGACGCACTTCGCGCGTGGGCCTCTGCCCGTGCCAGAGCTGCGGACACTGCCAGGGCATACGACTGGGCCGAGGCCGACACCTTGGCGACCGCCTCAGCTTCAGCCTCGGCCGTCGCCACCGCAAGGCTCGCTGCGGTCGCCTGGGCTTGCGCAACCGCTACTGCCTCGGCCAGCGCCTCAGCGACCGCAAATGCATAGGCATCAACCTCAGCGGCCACCGCCGCACACGCGCGAACGCTCGCCTCGGCCTCGGCCTGCGCGGAGGCGATCGCTGTCACGATCTCTTCTATCGCCGCTGCGGCTTTCGCTTTCGCTGCGGCGCACGCAGTCGCAGAAGCTCCAGCATGGGCTTCAGCGTCTGCACAGGCTAGTGCGAAAGCTGCTGCTGCTGCTTCGGCACGGGACGCTGCACTTGCACACGCTTGGACGCTTGCCCTGGCCTGAGCTTGAGCCTGGGCACACGCTATCGCAAACGCGTCGGCCATCGCTAGTGCGCGTGCCTCGGCATCTGCGATCGCCAGGGCAGAGGCCTGCGCGTCAGCGCTTGCTGCGCTGGCTTGGCTCAACAGCTGCCCAACATCTAGAGAGTCCAAGAGCTCCTGGGCTTCCGTGGCGATCGCCTCAGCCTGGGCCTGTGCTAGCGCTGCTGCCTGGGCGGCCGCCTGTGCCATAGCAACGACATCGGGAAGGACCGGTGTGACCTCCTCCTTGGCCATCCCGCTTGTCAGTGCGAGCAGCATGACCCCCAACAACAACAAAAACACCCTAATCCTATTCACAAGTACCTCCTTGATAGTCTATATCCGCGGTTAACGTCGCTTTACCCTTTTTCTCATGCACCTTCCTGCAAGATCAATCGTCAAGTCCTCTACGGGCAGCTAGAACAACACGGCCACCGGAAGAAGAGGTGGCAACAGGGTTGTTCTTCCTCAACCCATACCAGGCTTGTCCGACAGCAACAGCTGGTGATCGTTGACTGTGATCCGCATCCGCAGCGGCTCCAGCCACAAGAGCTCCAGCCCCAACAGCATCCGCAGCACGGGTCATACAAGTAAAGACACCGCGAGAGGGTCCCCACCGAGGTGTCCACATACAGTATGTAGTAGCCCGGGGGAACGAACGCCCCGGAAGCGTAAGCCGACGAGGTCGATGCCCCTGCTGCAGAAGATGCCTGCGCCGTTGCTGTGGCGCTTGCGGCTGCTTGCGCAGACGCTTGAGCCGCCGCTGCAGAGAAATTGATCTGTGGCCAACTTCCCTGCCAGATGGATGCCGGGACCGGCCCATCAGTCACCACAGAATAGATAATCCCCCCACTAGAGTCGGAGACATGCCAGCCCAACACCTGCGTCTCAGGACAGGCGGGCTGACAGCAGCAGCAACACCAGCAGCAGACCTTCTGGTCTTCCACCTTAAATAACACCGTCTCTCCCACCCTGTACCGACCACTCCATGCACTTGACGAGCTCGATGCTGCGCCCATCACAGCTGCGATAACTAGGAGCCCCACCAGAACAACACCTGACCACACGAACCGCTTTTTCACATCTCTCACCTCCATTGCAAGTTATCCATTATACACCAGAAGCGTGCGCTAGTGTCACGGTTCAAGTGAAAAGGTGCCTTGGGAGTGGAGCTATCACAGGCAGGACCAGGATTATGAAAGGCAGTTGATCTTCCGAAGAAGAAAACGTAGCGGCGAGAAGAGAGGAGAAAAGAGCGCGTTGCTACCCGATGCCAGTGCTGCGCTACACAAAAATAGCATGATTAAAGGCCAAGATAGGCCGGAGCGCGTTCTGGATTACAGAGGCTTAAACGAGATGAAACCTCATACGCCCGAGAGGACTCGAACCTCCGACCTGCGGTTTAGGAAACCGCTGCTCTATCCGACTGAGCTACGGGCGCGTTTCTTAGAACTCCTCCAACATCAAGTATAACTGTTTCGCCGCTGCCTGCTCAGCTTCCTTCTTGCTGCGACCGCGGCCGACGCCACGGTGCCCGGCCACAGCAACTGTCATCGTGAACTTCTTGCGGTGCTCTTTTCCCGTTGTTTCGGTAACGACGTATGTTGGCCGACGGTCGAACAGTCGCTGTGCCGCCTCCTGTAATAGGCTTTTATAGTCCCCTGTCGCTGACTGTTCAGCGAGAAACCGCTCGATATCCTCTTTAAGGTAACGCACGACAAACTTCGCTGCGTATGAAAATCCGCGCTCGAGAAAGATAACCGCAACCAGGGCCTCAAAGGCATTCCCCAAATTAGAGGCTCGCTTGCGGCCATTGTTTGCTTCCTCTCCCTTCCCTAAACGAAGGTAAGCAGAGAAGCCTAGCCCTTCTGCCTTCTCGGACAGCATCGGTCGGCTGACAGCGATCGACTTCGCCTTGGTAAGACGGCCTTCATCCGCATCCGGATACTGTTTGCATAGGTAGTTCGTCACGGCAAGGCCGATTACCGCATCGCCCAGAAACTCCAGCCGCTCGTTCGAGCCGCGTGGGTCGCCACGCTCGTTTACATACGAACTGTGGAGGAAGGCCCGCTCCAACGCCTCCGGCGCGATTTTCAAGCGAAGCTTCCTCGCCAGTTCCTCGATTGGTCTTTCCTTCATACTCAAGTGTTAGGGCGGGAGGATTCGAACCTCCGATCACGGCTCCAAAGGCCGTTGCCTTACCGCTTGGCTACGCCCTAAAATGTCAGATCCTCAGTAGGAATATCCGCAGAGAGTACCGCCTGCTCCTCTTTTACAACCTCCTTGTACTTATCAAGGATGATCTGTTCCATCTTTAAGCGGAAGTCGTTGTCAATTGGGTGGGCTGTATCGCGGAACTCGCCGTTTTTGATCTCCCGGCTGGGCATGGCGACAAACAGGCTTTCCTTCCCCTGAATGACCTTCACGCTATGGACGATGAACACATCGTCGAAGACGACCGAACAAAACGCCTTTAGGTTTCCCTCGTTGCGCATCGGCCGGATCTCTACCTTGGTAATCCTCACGCTTGAAACTCTCCCTATTTGGTAGACTTAGCGATTCATGTTAACGAAAAGGCTTAATCCTTTCAATCTTCCTCGGCGATGAGGTCGAAGAGGGTTACCCCTTCCCCACCCTCCCGCGGCGGCGCCGGGCCGCAGGATCCGACGAATGAACAGGAAGAAAGGTAGCTGCGCACAGCATCCCGCAGTGCACCGGTCCCCTTCCCATGCAGTATGCTCGCCTGCCTGACATCGGCTAAAAGAAGCCGGTCGAGGTAGGATTCAACCTCACGCAGTGCCTCAGTGACCGTCATCCCGCGTACGTTTAACTGTAAACTAACCCTCCCAACGAACGGCTGTGAGGGCAGCGGAGAGTGGGACTTGACCTTGTGCTTCTGTCTAGCCGGTGCTAGATCGAAGCGCTCGGTGAGCACCCGGATTCCCTCAAGATCGATCGTTACTCTCCCACCCTGGGCGAGCTGTACGATGCGCCCGTCGGCATCCAAGCTGCGTACGTGGACAAGGCGTCCGACCTTAAGCTCCGCTGCGGAGATCCCCTCTTCCCCACGGCGTGAGAACAACTCCTCCTTTCTGGAAAGCTCCCCCCGCAGCCCGGCGAGTTCACGGTAGGCACCCTTTGCCCCTTCCACGGTGGGACTGGCATTCATCTCGGCAAGAAGGTGCTCCACCCTCTCTTGGCCACGACGGAGGAAGACTTCCAATTCCTTCAAGCTTGAGGAAAGTTCTTCCTCTTTTGCACTCTTGAAAGCGGCGAGTCGCCCCTGGTAGGACTCTTCCAGCTTTTTGGCTTCGGAGAGCTCCTGTTGCGCTTTTCTTCGATAGTTAATCATCGTCTGGCGTTCGCGCTGCAGTTCCTCGATGATATCCTCAGCGTTGATCTCCCCTTCCGAGAGGAACGAGCGGGCGCGCTTGACCAAGGGGGCAGAGAGACCGAGCCCGCGGGCGACGACAAAGGCGTTGCTTTTGCCCGGTATTCCTTCAACCACCCTAAACGTCGGCGAGAGGGTCTCTACGTCAAACTCCATAGAGGCGGTCTTCACTGCGGGATGGCGAATGGCGAAGTACTTGAGCGGGGTGAGGTGGGTGGAGACAGCGACCAGTGCCTCGCTTGATAACAGGTCCTCAAGGATCGCCAGACCGAGTGCCGCACCCTCCTGCGGGTCGGTCCCAGCACCGAGTTCATCGAGCAGGATCAACGAGTCGGCACCCGCTTCTTTAAGGATAGAGACTATGTTTCCCATGTGGGAAGAGAATGTAGATAAGTTCTGCTCGATCGACTGCTCATCACCAATGTCACTTCGCACTTTTGCAGCGATCGCAAGCTCGGAGTCCGGGGAAGCGGGAATGGGAATGACCGACTGGGTCATCAGCGTCAATAGGCCAATCGTCTTTAGAGTCACCGTCTTCCCGCCAGTGTTGGGGCCGGTGATTACGGTCATCCTGGTGCGACCGCCGAGGGAAAGCGAGATCGGCACAACCTTCTCTTCTGGAAGGAGGGGGTGACGAGCATCCTTCAAGGCAATAACACCTGAGAGGTGAGGGAACGCACAGTGGTGAGCAGCCGCGTAGGTGGCACGCGCAAAAAGGGAATCAAGGTGAGCCAAGATCATCCGGTCACGCAGGAATGCAGGCTCCGCTTGCTTAAATACATCTGTCAGCTCGCGCAGGATGCGCAGCCTCTCCTTGCGAATCTCGCTTTCTATTCCGACGACTGCGTTGTTCTCCGCCACAAGCGATGTCGGCTCGGCATACAGGGTCTGACCGGTTGCCGAGCGGTCGTGTACCACGAACTCCATCGCCCCCGTTGCTCCGCTCTTGATCGGGATCACTAGGCGTCCGGTGCGGCGGGTCACCACGGGTTCGCTGATCAGTTCAGGATTACGGTCGATCAACGCGTGTAGCTTTTTCTCGATCCGCTCCTCAAGGGTTCGCCGCTTGCCCGTCAATTGCTTAAGGGTGGGCGAGGCGTTATCGCGGATCTCACCAGCTTCATCGATCGCTTGAGTGATCCTTTTTTCAAGTTCACTTGCCTCAGAGAGGCGCTCGGCGAACCGGCGAAGGAGGGGTAGATCCTCATTAAAGGTAAGCGTGGCCCGAATTTGGTGAGTACTCTCGATCGTTTCAAGGACGAGGAGAAACTTCTCACCCTCGAGGAGGGTCCGTTCCTTGGCATGGTCAAGGAGAGGAGCAAGGTCGTGTACGCCACCAAGCGAAAAGTGCCCTTGCTGCTCCAGAAAGCTGATCGCTTCTTTAACCTCGGCCATTCCCCGCTCAATCGCCGCTTCGTCGGCAAGGGGAGTAAGAGCATCGATGGCCTCTTCGCCAAGTGAAGAAGAGGCAAACTCCTTGAGCAGGTGTTTTAGCCGATCGTACTCCAGGTCACGCAGCGTCTTGTCGTTAGCAACTGCCATCCACTTAAAGCATCCCCTTCTGCAGCAGTTCCGCAGCTGTTCTCACCATCTCCTCGATGATCGCCTCCACCGGTTTGATTTCATCGATCAGACCAGCGATCTGTCCAGCCATCAAGGAACCGTTCTCTGTGTCCCCATCGTAGACAGCGCGGCGAAGCCCACCCACGGCCAGGCTTTCGAATTCCTCAAACGAGCGATGCTCCTGTTCATAGCGGGCAAACTGTTTGGTCATCCGGTTGGCGATCGTGCGCACCGGCGCGCCAAGGCTGCGCCCGGTGACGATCGTCGAGCGATCGCTTGCCTTCAAGACCGCCTGTTTGTAATCCGGATGAACCGGTGCTTCGGCCGAGGCAAGGAACCTTGTCCCCATCTGCACTCCCTCTGCACCAAGGGCAAGGACGGCCGCAAGACCGCGGCCGTCGGCGATCCCACCGGCGGCGACAACCGGTACGGACACCGCATCAACTATCTGCGGCACGAGGACGATCGTCGTCACCTCGCCGACGTGTCCACCGGATTCGGTCCCCTCAGCGATGATACCGTCGGCTCCGGCCCGCTCCATTCTGCGGGCGAGCGCGGTCGCCGGGACGACTGGAAAGACTCTGATTCCGGCTTTTTTCAACCCATCCATGTACTTCGCCGGATTGCCCGCCCCGGTCGAGACCATCGGGACTCGCTCACTGAGCACGACCTCGACCTGCTCTTCGATGTTTGGGTCCATCAACATCAGGTTCACCCCAAACGGCCGATTGGTCTTCTCCCGCACCTGCGCGATCTGTTCGACTAAGATATCGGGCGGCATCCCACCAGATCCTATAATCCCCAAGCCGCCCGCGTTGGAGACAGCAGCTACTAGCGGCGCGCGTGAGACATGTGCCATCCCACCTAGAAGAACAGGGTAGCGAATATGAAGCATCTCACAGATTCGATTCTTACTAAACACTGTGGGGCCAGACAAGACAACCTCCCAGATTATGTTGGCAGGAAGACTTTACCGTGACAAGATCTTAAAGTAAACCGTGCCCTGTTACGGCTGGAGACCGGGAACCCTAATGATGCAGTCAAGCGCGCGGTCAGTACGCGCCGCATATTGCCGACGCTAAGCCAACTCAAATGCTGATCGGTACCAGCAGAAGCAATACGCCTTGCAAGCCCACTTCCGCTCTTCTTGTGCCGTTTAAACCCGGATTACCACTGTTGTGTATCGACTAAAGCCAGTTGTTAAAGTAAGCAATGATGAGCACAATGCTCCCAGCACACCGCGATAAACAGGAAGGTACGTCCATGCAATCTTACAGGAAGGCCGCTATCGTTTATCTCGCCCTCTTCTCGGCGATGCTTATCTGGGGCCTTTCATTCCTGGCAATCAAGGACGTGGTAAAGACAGTCCCCATCTTCACCCTCCTCTTCCTCCGCTTCATCGTAGCGGCAATCCTACTTGGGATCCTCGGTGGAATCCAGGGGAAGCTGCGCCTCCCCGGCAGGGAACTTGTAACCCTGGCCGCATTGTCACTCTTAAGCCCCGTTGGCTACTTCCTGTTTGAGACGTTCGGCGTTTCCTATACGCAGCCGAGCCACGTGTCGGTGATCATCGCTACCATTCCCACTGTCGTTTTCTTGATAGCTTTTTTTCGTCGGCAAGAGCGGGCAACGTGGAGCAAGGGATTGGGGATTGTCGTTGCCTACATAGGTATCTTCCTCATCATTGGCTCGGGACGCCATGAGAGCGGAGCGAGCCTTACAGGCGACCTTCTCATTCTCGGTGCCGTGCTCTGCGCTGCCACACGGACCGTCCTCATCGTGGATGTACTGAAACGCGTCACTCCACTTCAACTCACGTTCTATCAGTTCTTCTTCTCTCTTCTCCTGTTCGGCCCGCTTGCGGTGACCGACGGTCTTAACTGGCTCACACAGGTCAACACTACGATCGTATCCGAGATCCTTTTCTTGGGCGTTCTCTGCTCGGCTGGTGCCTTCTTCGCCATGCACTACGCCCTTGTGTATCTCTCCGCTACAAAGGTCGCGGTTTCGGCAAACTCCATTCCTATCATCACACTGTTTGCCGAGGTTCTTCTTATGGGAGGGAGCCTTACTTTCTTCAAGGTACTGGGAACGTTAGCAACAATCGCAGGGGTGATGTTGACGCAACTGGATAAGGTAAACCTAAAAACGGTGGTCGAAGAGATAGAGGAGGGGTAGTGTGACGAAGGGATGGGTTGATCATTCGTGCACCCTCTGGAAGAGGATGAAGCTTCACCCGACGCGCTCACGTGCTGTAGTCCGTCTCGCCTATCCAGTGGCATTAGGGATGCTCTCCATCACCCTGTTGAGCGTGGTCGATACAGCGATGCTCGGGCGACTCGGTTCACTTCCCCTCGCCGCTGCTGGAATCTCCGGTGTTGGATACTTTGCCATCGTCTTCTCGTTGGCCGGAATCGGGATCGGCGTACAAACCTTCACCTCGCGCCGCTACGGTGAGGGAAACTACGCGCAGTGTGGCAATGTTTTAAACGCCGGGCTGCTTCTGGCCCTTATCGGAGGAATTCCCTTCGTTGTGGCAAGCGCGTGGATCGCTGGGGTCGTCTCTCCACTGCTATCGAACGATCCCGGTGTAGTATCACTCGGAGAGACGTATCTAAGGTACCGCTTCCTTGCAGCGATATCCCTATTCCTTAACCAGGTCTATGGTGGGTTCTTCAATGGAATCGGTGACACCAAACGGCAGATGACTTCAGCTATCCTCATCACCGGTGCGAACATCCTCCTTGACTACATTTTGATCTTCGGTCACGCCGGCCTCCCACGGATGGGGATCGCTGGTGCAGCAATAGCGTCTGTAATCGCAACGGGGATTGGGTCAGTTTACTACATCGCTGTCAGTCTATCTCACTTTTATCGTGATAGATACAAACCTTATCACCACCTGTCACTCGCCCTGCCTTGGTTTGCTCCCATCCTCCGGCTGTCCTTGCCCGTGATGGGACAGAGGTTCATTTCTAATGGGAGTTTCTTCGCTCTCTTCTCCATCGTCTCTCGCATCGGGACCTTGGAGCTTGCCGCAAGCAATGTAATCCGCTCGATCTACGGACTTTCCATCATGCCAGCGATCGGTATCGGTATCGCCGCTGCGACCCTGGTCGGACAGAATCTCGGTGCCAGTCAGCCTAAGGAAGCGGAGCAGTATGCCTGGGAAGCGGCGAAACTAGGTGCTTACCTGATGGGCGGAATAGGACTCCTATTCATCGCCTATCCTAAGGCGATCTTCTCTATCTACACATCAGATCTTGCCGTTATCGCCTTGGGGCGCCTTCCCCTCATCATGTTAGGAGTGGTACAGACCTTCGCAGGGGTGGCCCTCGTAATCGGACGAGCACTGCAAGGGGCAGGGAACACGCGCTACGTCATGCTCGCTGAGCTTTTCGTCTGCTCCCTTCTCTACCTTCCGTTCGCTTACCTATTAGGCCTTCGTCTGAGACTGGGAATCGTAGGGGCCTGGTCGGGAGAGTTCATCTATTGGCTGACCCTTGCCCTCCTTATGAGTTGGAAGTTTCACCAGGGGACGTGGAAGAAGATCCGCGTCTGAAACACGATCCTCTCTTATCCTTGGCCGATCTAGTCAACCCTTGCTCACATCCCTTTTACAGGGGCGGTAACCCTTCCTTCTTTAAGGAAATGGGCACATCACGCGAAGGGGACACCCATCGCACAGTGGTCGAGTATTGTGACAACGTTTCTTCCCGTGGCAAACGAGGAGGGCGTGGTACTCGTTGTATAAAGAGGCATCTCGCGGTAGGTTTTCCATGAACAGCGCGCGAATCTCAGCATACTTCGTCCTCTCCTCGATCAGGCCGAGGCGATTTAAGATCCTGCGCGTGTAGGCATCGATGACGAAGCTCGGTTTGCCCGCGGCGTAGAGGATAATGGAGTCGGCCGTCTCCTGACCAATCCCTCGTACAAAGAGGAGTTCCTTGCGCAAAGAAGAAATAGGCAGGCATAGAAGTGAAGAAAGATCCCCGTGATAACGTTCCTCAAGAACGCCAAGAAGGCCTTCAGTTTCTTCGCCTTTTC
>Ga0209121_10003393_pt1 | contig 15475 bp, 15 predicted proteins | sample Cruoilmetagenom3_FD_187292 | JGI IMG/M metagenome (GOLD analysis project Ga0209121, IMG submission 187292) | Oil polluted marine microbial communities from Coal Oil Point, Santa Barbara, California, USA - Sample 3 (SPAdes) (version 2) | ecosystem: Environmental > Aquatic > Marine > Oil seeps ...
ATTAAAGATATATAAAATTTTGATCTTTTACACACCACAGGTATGATCATTGAGATTTACCTCCTCAAAAACAATAATAGAATATTTACTTATAAATATTATGCCAAACACGAGATATAAGAAACCGGGATTTGGACTCGTTTTTGCTGGTAAAAAACTTTATTCCAACAGGAGTGAAAGCCCATTTCTCCCGCTGGGATTCGGGCACGAATTTACCCATATGCCAAGCTAAGGCAAATCAAATTCTATTTTACCTGTTTTGTTGTATTTATTTATTAGAAGAGATGCAGTTTTTGGATGTATTTGAATTGCTCCGCAACCGAGAAATTCTCTGAGTTTTCTCCCATCACTATAAGGGATAACAAAAGGTCTGATTTTCTTTGGTACATCTGGAATATAATAATCACCACTTTTTTGTACCCCTATTAATACAAGTTTGGGCATATGATCTGAAATATCAATCATTGCTATATCATCATAGATAGCCTCAATATAGTCTGAACCCGCAGCGAGCATCACAACATCATCAGCTTTGGAATCATTCACGAGACCATGAATGGACTTTGGTATATTTGTATCAACAATTCCTTTGCTGATTAACAGGTTCCACCATTGTTTTTTAACATCTTTTTTGCCCATTGCAGAAAAAAAATCATTCCTAAGCAATGTGTCCTCAACCCTTGGTTTAAAAGTTGCATGATAACCTGATATTTCCTCCTTGTAATTGATGAAACCATATCCACATGAAATTATCCATAGATTTCTCGGTCCTTTTATCATTTCAAATGCTTCTATTGAAGGATTCCACACAGGACCTTTATAGACATATGCTGCTTGTGTTCTATGAGATATAGATTTGTGCTCAGTAAGTTTATTTTTCCATGTTGCAAATAAAGCTTCAACATCGTTGTTAATGCCTTGTTTTAGAAGAACATCAATAACATCATGTATCGATGGCCCCTCAAAATTCTTACTTCCTACACAAGTGACTATAAGGTTAAACATAATAGATACCTCAGCATATGATTATAACTTATCTTTACTAATAAAATATTTTAGTCCTTTCCCTACCTTTTTAGACTCGATATAATCCAGTTTTGAGATGATTGAAAATGTAACTGCTGTATGTCTGTTCTGTCCACCATGCAAATCTTTCTGAGCATAGCCACTGAAGATAAACTTAGATTTATTCAAATCACTCCAGATATCAATAAAATCATTTCTTGGTATGTCCTCGTAAGGTAATTTACTTTTTTCTCTCTCAACTCTTATAAACGTATTTGTGATGGCTTTGATCCAGAACCGTTTCTTCTGAGAGTTTGTATACATCTCTTTGCTATTCAAATTGATTCTATCATTAATAAATTTTTTAATATCCCTCCATAATCTTTCATTATCAAACTCTTCTTGCATTTTATCTCCTTTCAAACCAATTTATTGTATCATCGACTGCATCGATAATAATCATTTTTTCTTTTTCATCAATTATATCAGATTGAAGATGCTGACTAAGCCATAAACCACTATTTCTAATAGCATTAACAGGCGAATAATTTCCTAGCCACTTTTCAGACGGAGCACACAACTCACATTTAGCAATTGTTCCAATCAATAAAGATTCAAGCCCCTTATTTCCAATTCTTTTTGACTCATCATCAATCAAGAAAAACCTGAAAGAAAAATCATCTCTTAATATATTAGTTATCCGGGTCTCTATTTCTTTTTCTTTATGTATATCCCGAAGATGATGGTATTTATCTCTGTTTTTACGTGGTGTGAAATCAATATCCCAAATTTTAAGGTAATCATCATTATTTTTGTTTAAAATCGCCCTTCCAATATTCTTCCTGAATATACTTCTATCCTTCGGAGCGGACTTCATACTGCTAAAATTCATTTTACGTTCATTAAAAAGAAAATGATCATTCATCCTGCTCCTGAAATTATTACCTTTGTGGGTTCCAACCCTTACAATTCTTTGAGGAACACCATTATGCCTTGAAGCCTCGTCTTTTTCATAAAAAAAGTATATCCCATTCCTAGGTAAACTTTCCAAGTTGAAAGGATAATTAATAAAGGGCAAATCCTCTAATTTTTTATGCAACCAATCACAAGAATTCATAACTGCTAATTATTTCCTCCATTTGTTCAATTATTTAACGTGTCTTAAATGTTTCTAACGAGAGTTTAATACGCCTTCACGAGTAAAAAATACAGGATTTCACACGTAAGAATTATCACCGGGATTTATTCTCGTTTTTAACGGTAAAAAAACGGGAGTGAATTCTTATTTGTAAAAACATTTTTTTTCTATTGGAAAAACAATTCTATGGTCTCCTTTATTGTCTTAGCATCAAACGCAATGCCTAATCCTTCATAAGAAATGATTTCGCCTGTCGATTTGATAACGGGTTTATATTTTGTTTGGGAGATAATACCCAGCAACATTGCGGGCGGTAATTTTGGTTGCATTACTCCTTTGATAAAGCGGTTAGTAGTCGGTTTAAGAACAACAGGGCTACCACTTGAACCTGGGAAGGCTGCACGATCGGTAAGAAAACCTCTTATTATCCTCCTTGTCGGTTGCTGATTTGGAAATTGACAATAATCCTCAATCGTAGTTCCTATACGCGAGGATATAATTCCAGATCTAATGAGAGGGAAATTATTATCACCTTGCGTAATCCCCAAAGGATATCCAATTACTAAAATTTCATCACCTATTTTGATATCCCACTTGTCCATTTTTTCCTGATCGATAAAATGGGAGTATGTGCTCCAACGCCTTTCCATCAGAGGGTATTGATTAAGTAATGGTGTGACATTAATAGCCAAAACATCAACATTTCTATCAGGATGTTCATGCCAATTCTTTTGACATCCACCTTGGATGAGAGGAAAATTTTCACTATGCCCACTTACGGGGCCATCATTATTTTTAATATTAAAATTCAGTTTTACATGAGTAGCACTTTGTCTAGTTTGATCATCTGTATGGATGATATGTTTATTCGTAACAAGGAAAATTAACCCCTTTCCCTTCTTTGTTTCTCTGGCGACTAAAAAACCCGAGCCTCCTTTATTCCACTGGTTTACAATAAATATTGTAGCGTATATCCAAGAATCATTTATAGGATCAGGCATTTACAAACCTCCTAATTGCAATAACGATGTATATATTTATAAAGACTATCTAGCAGGTAACTATTTTTTAAGACTTAATGTAACCGCTGGTGATCCTATTATTTCTGAATATGATAGCCAATCAGAAGATTTTCCAATATCAAAAGTCTTAAAACCATTTTTGCCCTTTTTCATCATCGTTTCCTGTTTCACTTTTGTTACTGAAACAGGACTATTACCCCTAAGGAGTAGCCCTTTTTTATCTGAGATTATATAGGCATAAAGGGGATCCACAAGATAATCGTTTTCCAAAAAAAACTGTCCCTCATCCAGTTTCACAAAATTATAAACACTGCCTCTCCCTTCTGAGCTATCCATCCTTTGTAATTGCTCCTTATCCAATAATGTGACAAATGAATCTCTTTTATCCCCTTTTTTCCTTACAAGAGTATAGGGCACAGAACCATATCCAGTCATCTGATGGGCATATACTGCTTCCATATCCAGCATTTTTCCCCGTAGAGCAATCACATAATCAATACCCTTCATGTTTAATTGACCGGGGCAAGAATTGGACCCATAACCCAGTACCGGATATCTTTTATCCAGAGACGGAAGACCCAACTCTTCTAGTTTTGCCACCAATAACTCTTTTTCTCCATTATATTCTATTGTTGAATCCTCAATTTTTTCCCCCACTTTAATTTCATAAATATAACCGTTTTTTTGGAAATAAGAATACATTGGTTTAAATCCAGGATAAACACTTGCGTTTTCACGGGGAGACGGAGAGAAGAAATCCACGCGATGACTTCTGTAGCACGAGGAAAGATCAGGCGGAGGAAAGACAGAAGCAAAGTAGTCTAAGTATTTATACAGCTCATCTGTGTCCGTATATCCTAAAAATGCTATCTGTTCATCAAAGCCATAAAAGAAATCTCTCCCAGAAAAAATGTTCATGAAATTCCCTGATTTTATCTTTTTTATGTCTAGATCCCCAGACTCTTTTTTCTTATGATACTCCCTGATTTTTTCCTTGACCGGATGGAGATGTATATATCTCGCTGCTCCCTGTAAGTGATGGAAATCCTCCCCCACTACTTTTTTATCTTTTAGGAAATAAAAGGGCAACACTAAGAACTCAGCCCTTTTTTTATCCCTCAATATCGAGCCGGGGTGAACTACTACGGGATGCCATGTCTCAGAGACTAGCATGTAATCATTGGGACAGAATAGTGCTTCCTTTAATCTTTTTTTTAAATCAATAAAAGACAGTTCATACTCTGTATCTCCATTAATGCATTTTTCATAATGGCCGATGTATCCCGTGAATGTCAGGTATCTGCCAAAAGCCTTCCCCATTAGAGACCCAAACTGTTTTTTTTCTTCTTTGCTCATCAAACGATTAGATTCTTCCATGTCTTGTATCAAACATATCCAAAAAAATAATTTAACCAGAGGATCAATGAAGATATCTGCTGGCCAAGTCTTCCACATTTCTGATATCTTTCTTTGAGATATTTTCATTACAAGCCCATCAATTTTTTTTTGTACATCGTTTATCGATAGCTCCACATCAGCAAGCCTTGCTATATCATCTTCACAAAAGTCATCAGAAGTTAATGTGGAGAAATAGATAGTTGCCCCATGCAAAGGAATTATACTATCACTTTTACAGGAATCAATAAAGTTTTTCTGAAATGTTCTAAATGAGTCAAAAGCAATCCTATATGAAAGGTTCCATCCCAACCTTCCTTTTGTAATGGCACCATTTTTTTTTAATTGATGAAGATAGTGATTAAAAGCAGCATAGGACATTGGTAAATCTTGGTCCACGAGTACCCCAAGCTCTGGAGACCTCCTGAAAGTACTCTTCAAGCTCTTGATTGTATTCCCTCGTCCACCAGTTAACGCGTGCTTTCCCCGGGGTTCGTATCCTTGCACTAGAAAGTATCTTATCTCCTTCGTTGCCAGCTCACCCTCCCATTCTTTGCATTTTTCAGTATATCGAGCAGATTGACCAAGAGCATGAAGTATAGACCTGTATGGCTCACGTGATAGATAATCCGTGATATCCTCAAGGGCAACCCCTTTTTTCTTGCCATCGCTAGGCATTGTATCTTGAAAATACAAACTTAGGAGAGTATTATAAATGTTATGTAATGAGGTACTTTAACTCTGAAGGTTCTACCGCTTTTAGGGTCCTTTTAAACACCCCATATTATAGTATTCATGTCAGAAAATTTTGAGGACTCAAAGGCCTTACCCAAAAAATTAGTACTACCAAAAAGTAAACTTGCTTCTTCTAAACCTCTACAAGAATTTGAAGAAGTGGTAGGTACACCCATAGAAATAATCGGAAACACTGTATATTTTGATGGGATAGGTGGAGTTCTAATAGATGATGAACTTTTTCTGAAAAAAACCAAGGAATTCGTCGGGAAAAAAATCGCAATACTGCGGACGGACCTAATCGACAGGCCTTATTTACTAATGAATGTGGAGGTGAAACAATAAATCTCGAATTTTATACAACTAAGATTAGAAGGGAGATTATGCCCCTTTTTTTATACACTGTACCAAAGCCTCGACATCTAACCTCTACCCCGCAAGGGTTGGGTCACGTTGTCAAGGCTTTTGGTGTATATTTCCCATTTTGTCTAAATTTCGAGGCTCATAAAATGTTGTTAAAAAATCGAGAGGTGGTTTTCGATGCAAATTCCACTTGATAATAACTATAATGATCTACCAAAAATATCTATAACCCATCAGCCATTTGAAATGAATATTCCTATTTGCACCAACTGCCGGTGTCACGAATATATTACCAAAAGAGGTTTTCGAAAACATATCCATAAAAATCCTACTCAGATATATTATTGCAGTAAATGCAAGATTAAATTAATTAATGATCCATCAAGCGGGTTTCTCTATCCCCTGAGAATAATCGATAAAATACTTGATCTTCATGTATATGGTGTTAATGCAGAACGAATAAAGGACTATATCATAAAAAATTGTAAACAAGAACATCCTGGGATATCATTTACACGGCAGACTATCTTGAACAATATTAAAAAAGCAAGTGAACGTCTATCAATAATTGATCAATATTTTTATCACGAAAAAAAAGGAGGAGAATGGCAGATAGACGATTGCTATCAGCCATTGATAAACGGAAAAGTAGGACATATTACCAATGTCTTTTCTGTTAAATACCGATATTGGCTCTCATCCTTTGTCACTCTTGAACGTGATACCAATGCATCACTACAAGCAGTTATAAATGCAACAATGCGAGCAAAATATGAACCAAAAATAATCAAAATGGATGCCTACCAACCCCATATAAAAGCCGCTGACAAAGTTTTTCCGAAAACGCAAATCAAGGTTAAATCGAAAAAAGAATATTATGGATGGGTGAATTATATTGAAAGGCTGAACAGGTCCATGCGATTTGGGGCAATAAAGAAAAAATTTTGTTTTCGGTCATTGAACCAACTTCAGGCATCAGCTACCCTTACCCGGGTGTGGTATAACTTTTTGAAGATCCATAAGTCCTTAAAAGGAAATACACCAGCGGTTTCTGTTGGGATTACCATCCCTTTTCATAATTGGGTCGATTTGCTTAGATATGCATATTTTCTTTCCTGGTATATAAAATAATTTTGGTATCTATTTGTTCGTGTTATTCATGGTTTGTTGTGATTGTGTTATCAGATCTAGCCAGGTATATTTTTTAGGGATTATATTAGCCATCTCTGCAGGAGTTCTTTGGCCCAGAGAGCTGTGATTTTTCACAAAATTATGATGGAGCATATATCCTTGTACGAAGGTGGAAATACTATCTTGATTTTGGAATAGTGACATTGTTTTGACGCGATTTTTCAGCACTCCATTGAATCTTTCAATCCGGTTATTTAAAGATTTTGAAAGGGAGCTTTGTAAATGGATAATAGGATTTTCTGCACTAGGGTTTAATCCTTGTTTTATTGCAGGGGTGTAGGATGCTAATCCATCGGTAACGATTTCCTGGGGTAAATCATCCCTTTTCCATCGTGCTTTTTTCATGAGGATACTTGCATCCTTTATTCCTCTTTTTTCACTGAGATGGGTTGCAATGACATACCTTGTTTCATGATCTAAAAGTATCCACAGCAGGATATGTTTATCACGAATTTTTAGTAGTGTCTCGTCTGCATGCCACCGGTGTGAAAACGTTCCAGGTAATCCATCAACAAAATCACTTACCATACGGACATATTTCCGTAACCAATAGTAAACGGTTCCGTGTGAAACAGTAACATGGTGGGAAGTTTCTAAATGTTGGACTACCTGTCTGAGGCTCAGCCCCCTAAAATAAAGATCAAGAGCTGTCGTTATTACTGTTGCTCTGTGTTTCATTTTTTTGAAACTTTGTTTGGCACAGAATCTTTTCTTGCATCTCTTACAAAAAAATATTTGTCTAGGGCCACTTCTTGAATATCGAAATCCGCGTTTTATTGTTTGATTCTTTTTTTTACAGGTAGGGCATACTCCATCTTTGTCCCAGTTTTTGACTCCAAATTTGATCTCTGAAAGGGCAAGAAAGAAATTTATTCCATGGATGTGTTTGCATGTTTTGCCGGTTTTTTTATAATCAGTACAGGTGCAAACCCATTTATTTCTCATCCATTGAACTTTATACTTTTTTCCTTTCTCTGTTTGCGAGTTGACAATAAATGTCGATTTAGTTAGCTGTTGTATGCCACCGTTTTCAAAGATTTTTACTGCCCGCAATTGTCGTTTATTCATCGTATGCTCCAATGCCAGATTGAGGATGAAAATCTCTGTGTCTATTGCTAGCCTCATCCGAAAAGGAAATATTACGGGCTAAGTGTTTGTCTTCTCTATCGTTAGGTCTAGTATATCTAGAATAATCCACCTTCTGACGAGTATCTTTAACACCGAGGACATCACGTACCCTTTTCCACAACTTGCAAGTTAGTTCAACATCTTTTCTATTGTACTGAATGATAGTGCTGATTTTTCCTTCATTGAATAATTGGGGGACAGAGGCGTTTTTTTGCATTTTTGATTCATTGAAAATAAACTTTACCCAGGTGTTCAAGCTACCGGGTCTGTTTGTGCAATAGAGGTCTTTTACTGCTTTTAGTGTTGCCATTAAGTCGTTGTAGTTTGCCCTGTAGAAGCTTCCCATGCGAATGTTGAATCGTAGGCATTTTCCGAAGAGGAACCTAACATCGTGCATGATATTGAAGCCAATGACTTCTCCAAAATTTCCTTTATTGAAATAGTTGATGAATCTCCGCACCATGACCTCCTCGTTTCTGTCAAAAAACACTCGGGTGATACCCGTGTCAACTTCCTTGACACCGACGCAAATAAGTTGCCCGGCAGCGGGATGCAAATCTGTTGTTTCGATGTCCAAAACGATTTTTCTGTGATGCAACGAACCCCTAATATCTGGGGGTTCGTCTTCTGTATTTTCTAACGTTTTTTCAATATTTTCTATTTTTTCGTTTTTTAGGTTTACGTTACCTTTCATTTTTTTTACCAACCTGAGGTGTTAGCCTCATTAACCATAATGCATTAAAAGTATTTAAATTTACCCATTATATGGGTATTTAATATCCACAAAATGGTTATATAATGGTTTCATATTACATATTTATGAAAAAAGTAGAGATTGACAATGTAGTAGCAATGATCGAGAAAACGATAGATCCAGAAGGCCGCGTGGCCGGCCTCAAGCAATGGCAAGGCGAAAAAGCCATAATTCTGATAGTAGAGAAATAAGGTATCGATATGTATTAGGCCCCCCTATCTCAAGAAAGGGAAAACTAAGTTTTCCTCAGGTTGGTAAATGAGACAGAGGGACCCAGATATTACAACAATCGTGTTTTTATAAGAGTTTGCAAGTATCGGTAAATATATAATAAATTACCAACTTTTGATTAACCGCGTTTTCGATCATAATTTGTTGTAATAGGATAATTTGAAAGCTAAGAATGGTTTAAAATATATTGTTATAATATTCTTTATTTCACCCATATACTTATAGTATAAAAAATATATTTTGTAAAATCAAATATTTATATTACAGTATATAAATAGTTTTAAATACTCCATAATTATATAGTAAAGTATGGCAGTGTATAAGTCTTTGAGCAAAAGTATAGATTCAAATGGTGAAAATTGGGTTAAATGCGGTCAATGCAACACAGAATTTGACCTAAATAAAAATAATGGATGCCCATTATGTGGATTTGGAAGCACAGAAGATTATATTAATAAACAGTTACATGAAAAAAAATCCCAAACTATTAGAGGAAACGATTATCTAAAAATACCTTACATTGATTTAAAATTAAAATCAACTAAGCCAATCACTGATTATGAAACGGAAACTGTGGGTAGCTGGGGAATGTTCAATTCTTTTTTTCCCGGTAAGGCTGTTTTAAGGGTACTAGCCAATGTTTTACAAAAAACAAAAACAGAATCTATCACCCTAGATGAATTAACTCATACAACATCAGAAATGATTAAAGAAAGCGGCCTAAATAAATTTAGAGGATTTCCGAACAATCCGGATAAGGAAAGTTCTATTGGAAGACTTGTTTATCATTTTATCAAGACCTTTGCAAAAATGGGCCTACTTAATGCATACTCAGATGGGAGGAGTGGTGAGAGTATTTGGAAACAAAACTGGTCCAATATAGAGGTATCACTAACAAAAGAAGGTTTGGAGTTTGCCAAATTAAAAAATAAGTTATATGATAATCACGAACCCAACCAAATATTGACCGCTGAGGAAAAAAAATGGCTCATAGATTTTCTAAAAAAGATTGACAAGATGGGTTACAGAGAATACACATTACTTAAAGACATTTATACATTCATTAAAGAAGGGCATAACGGAAAAGACGAACTTTGGGCTTGGTTTAGGAAAAGCAACAGTTTTAGAGAGTATATCAAAAAAGATAGTAGAAAAGCAAATGACCCGGAAGCCTTCGAAAAACAAATAAAGAATCTATCTACGACCTTCGCTGCAGGAAAATTGGCCTTATTGAGAGAACTGGGTTTTATTTCTAGTAAAAGAAATAATTACACGATTTTAGGGAAATGGGAATGAGATATTATAAAATTTTTATGAAAAACAAGAGAAAGAAAATATGTAAAAGGTGGATAAATGGTTGAGAAGTTAGATATTGAACGTGACGATGAATTACGGATACATAAAAGGGGAACATTAAAATCTATTACTAGATGGGTAAACACACATGAAACGGGAATTGCAGAATGGTTAAAAAATACAAGGAGGGCATACTTTCCTGATAGGGCCAATGTTCAATCAATGCATTGGGGAGGTGTTCTGCTATTAAATGATAAGAATTTACATGGAGATTCACGGATTGGGTTCCTCGATGTGGGTGGATTAACTAATGAAGATGTAGAAAAATGGAGTGTTTGGCAAGATCCAGAAGCCTCTGAAAGGGCACAAACTAAGGAGCGGATAGAGGAAACTCAGGGAAATGGTGGAAAGGCCTACATGTATAATCTGTTTACTGGGACTGCAAGACTAATTGGTGTTAAAAATGGTTTAAAAAATTGTAAGGGATTTGTTGGGGAACTTGGAACTGAAGAAAGAGGTATACCTGGATATATACCTAATAGAGAGAAAGGACAAAATACCTCGGTTGAATTTATTGATGAATTAGCACAAGTTTTGAAGCCTTATGGCTTAACCTTTCATGATCTTCCTGGGGAAATTAGAGAGGCATTAACTCAACGTAAAGCGTTCACATTAGTCGAGGGTGTACTACCAAAAAGATATGAAAATTCTATTCCTTCACAAGACATTCTAGAAAAAATCATCAAGCAATCGCAAGCATTACTGCCTTTGGAACAACTAAATATTTATGCCTACCATAATGCTAATATTTTGAATAAAGGAAAACCATTAAAAATTGATCCGTTGCCTCCGTACAAAGGTTTTGATAGTCCTAGAGAAATAGAGATACCGGAATCACTTCCTGATGAAAAATCTATTGTACAATCTACTACTTTTGGGGGAAAAAAAAGAAAAGGAATACTAACTCTTAAAACTTCCCAAAAAGATATTTCAAAAAGACTGAAACATCGCTGGAATATTACATATCGAACTAGTCAAGAAGTCGTTGGTAAGATTAGTGTAAGTGAAATATTGCCTCCGGGTGTACCTGCTTCTCAATATATTTATGGCGAGCTCGAATTGGATGCTCTTTCTCCAGATTATGTTGATCTAGGCCGAATTAGACCCAATGATGGTCCTTTGCTTGAAGCATTAAATATTTTTATCGCAGAAAAAATTAAGGATTTGGCTGGAGAAATTAATGTTAAAAGGGTTCAACAATTGAATGAAGAGGATCTTGATGAAATCCATTCAGAAAATACATTTTTAGATCGATGGAAAAACAAATTCTTTGGAGATATTATTGATTCTATTACATCTGGACCTTCTATTGGTGGCTTAGAACCAGGTCAGGGGAATGAAGGAAAGCCTAAAAAAAGAAAAAAAAGGGGCGCAACAGACACAGGAAATATACCTTATTCTATTGAGTTGGGAATGAAAAAAGATAAACTAATAATGGGTCGTGGAGTAAGATTTCATCTTTCTTCCATTGTTCGTCCAGTTGTTAAAGACGGAGAAGGTAATGTGGTGTATAACGCTAATTTTTCGTGGTGGTCAGAAAAGCCAGGTATAGCAAATTTTTCAATGTTTTCTGATGAAATAAATGTGTTCCGCAAAGGTGCTTGCAATATTTTTGTGGGTATAAATGGAACCGATGTAAAAGCACAAATTCCATTAGAGGTATGGGAAGTAGACCATGTTCTTTTAACACCACGTAAGCTGAAAATCCCTCTAGGAACAAGGAAAAGAATAATTGCAGAAGTAACAAGTGACGATGCCCAAAGGTCAACTGATGTATTGTTAGAGTGGAAACATGAAGCCATTGATCAATTAATAGTCAGAATTAGTCCCATGGGTTGGATAACCGGAAATCGAATTGGACAAACTACAGTATTTGCCGGAGCTGGAGATGTTATGGCAAGAATAGGTGCAGAGGTCGAAGTAATTTCAAACCCTGATCTAAGAAATAAAGGGGAAGGTTTCCCCAAATTACTCTTAACAGATAAAGATACTGATCCAGAAACAGGAAAAAAACGTGAGGGGGATCCTGATAAGCCTCCTCTTTGGCAAGAAGTGACAGATGTTCAGCATAATATTTGGTGGTTAAATATGCAAAATCCACAAGTTGCGGATATATTTAATTATGGTGCCAGTTCACCTATGTGGAGAATGTATCATGCCGAAAAAATTGTGGAAATGTTTGTACAAGCAATCATGAAAATGGAGTTTACACAAAAGGGAGATGAAGAAGAACCAAGAGTATGGTATGATCATTTATACCTCATGGAAGATTATTTAGCTACAGCAATTCAAACGATGTGGGAAAACCTTAAAGAATATGTAGAGCATGGGAAAAGCGCTTTAAAATGAAGCAAGAAAAAACTGTTAATTTAACAATTTCTGATAAAATTTTAATTGGTGCATCAAAATGTATTGAAAATAACCCCGAAAAAGGTTTTACATTTGAAGAACTTGTCCTCCATACTTGGAAGGTAGATAAAAATAGATTCGGACTAAGAGGTTGTGAGGAAAAATACCCTGATTCACACAAACTTCACGCCCATGTATTTGGGGGCACAGCATTAGTTGCAAAGGGATATTTGCGTTTTGAAAAAAATGGTTCGTTATATCTCACTGATGCGGGATTGGCCCGTTCTATGTCATTTTCATCATCAAAAACTGATTCTCCGCGCCGAATTTCAAAAAGACTCCAGCATTCAATAATAAATTTACTAGAAAATAAAATTTTTAGACAATGGCTTGATGATCCAAGCAACCCTAAGGAATTTAGGGGGGCAGCTTTTTTTTGGGGTATTAGCCCAGGTACACCACCAAAATTTGTAAGGAGTAAACTATCAATTATTGAAAACACTCTCAAAGAAATCTTAAAATTTTTAAATGAAACAGGTGCAAATGAAATAAGAGAAGAAAGAGTAAAAGGAAAAATCCTTTTCGAGAGAAAAGATGTTGAAAGGTGTTTAGACTTTCATAATGACCTGAAAAATAGATTTAAAAAAGAATTAAAAATACTTGATCCGAAAGGAAACTACTAAAAGACTATTTAATGTATGATTTTATACTTTTTTGGCAAAGCTCATCTTTGATTCTTTTATTAGCTAATTCTATATAAGTGGGATTTTTTTCATATCCTACATACCTACGATTAGTCCTTATACTGGCAATTGCTGTAGTTCCACTACCCATAAAAGGATCTAATATTATATCATCTTCAAAGGAATATAATTGTATGCACCTATAAGGTAGTTCCACAGGAAATGGGGCTGGATGGCCTATTCTTTTTGCTGATTCAGCGGCAAAAGACCAAATGCTTTTAGTATATTCCAAAAATTCTTCTCTTGAAATTGTACTTTCCCGCCCTTTTGATTTTTTTCTTGAAAATGCTTGTTTACAAAAGACTAGTATGTATTCATGAGTATCCCTCAAAGTTGGATTAGATGCTGATTGCCAGCTTCCCCAAGCTGTCGAGGTTCCGGCACTAGCCGATTTATCCCAGATAACCTCACCGCGCATCATATATCCAATATCAAGCATTTCGTGCATGGCATACTTGTGAAGCGGGATATATGGTTTCCTACCAACATTTGTGATATTAAGACAGACCCTTCCACCAGGAACAAGAACCCTATAAACTTCCTCCATTACATCCCTGATCAGCCGTATGTATTCATCAAGTGTCAAATCATCGTCATAATCTTTACCAACATTGTAAGGCGGTGATGTTACCATCAAATGAACTGAATTATCAGGTAATTCATCCATCTTTTCGCTGCTTTTATGAAAAATTTGATTGAGGTATTCTTTGGAAATATGATTTTCGATATACTTGATCTTTTTTACTTTTTTTTCATTATACAATTTAGAATCATAGAACTTTGAAGAATCATGACTTTCCCTGGAAGACACACCAAAAGAACGGGTCTTGGTGCCCTTTCCTCTTTTTCTTTTAGCTATTGTTTTCACCCCTAATTAATTGCAAGAATTTTTCAGCCTTCCTTTCATATTCCTTTTCTTTATTTGCTATTTCAATAATCCTACCCAATTGATTTTTTGATTTCATTCCCGAAAAAAATTCCTTGTCCACATGGAGAAGTGGTTCCAAATGGCTGATTAGTTCCTCGTAAGTATCCATTCGGATGAATCCTTTTCCATCAGTTGTTTTTAGTGTGTCCACTTTTCTTGGCCGGGGATTTATAGACCAAAAACCTTGGATTATGCCTGCTTTTTTCAAGTGGTCGACCTTTTTTTTATAACTTTTAGTTATGGGAGTATTTCCTAAAATTAGAATTGGAATCCTTGCTGAACTGAATCCTGACACCCTAATATTGATGCTTTTACCAATAGCCTTCAACATTGTATCCGACCTTAAAAGACCAGGGTTACCTTGATGTGATGCGAAATCACCAATACAGAATAATTTTTCATTATCATTATTGAGTTCTAACATCCAGTTCCAGACAACTGACATCTTAACTTCGATTATCAACTCAATATTCTGAGGTTTCTGGATTACTTCATCGGTCTTACAGAAAGCCACATCTGCTGGAGACATGTTATAAAGGCCAATTTCATCACAAACGACATTCTGCTTTGCATATAGTCCATGCTCTTGAGCAAAATTAGATAAAAGATCTCTGGTCCATTTTTCAGTAAAATTTCCTATCAAAGAATTTCTACTTTGAAGCGTTGTCTTCTTTCCTTTATAACCTTTCACCCAATAAGCAACATATTTTCCTTCAGGTGTCTTATAAAATAACTGATCAGGTGAAGCAAAGGTCCTTGCATCAGTAAAGAATTGATATTCTGTCTTTTTATCCCATAAATCTTTCACAAATTGTGAATATTGTGACAAGTTATTATTCTTTTTAGGTAAACAATTTATAAGATAGTTTTTTTTCAGGATGCCACCCCTATTTATTTTTTATTATATTCATCATTCCACCACTTTATTAAATATTCGTACTTAGCGGGAATCTCAAGAGATTTAGGTATCATTTTTCCTCCTTCTCTCCAAGGATGATAATCATCGCTATCTCTGAAAAGTCGTCTTTCTCCAGTTTCTAAGGCATATAACATTCGATATATTCCAGGATTAGGTTTTTTGTTTGCTACACAATGAATCGCCACATGGACCATTATTCCTGGTCTCATACGACCAAA
>Ga0209121_10003394_pt1 | contig 15472 bp, 12 predicted proteins | sample Cruoilmetagenom3_FD_187292 | JGI IMG/M metagenome (GOLD analysis project Ga0209121, IMG submission 187292) | Oil polluted marine microbial communities from Coal Oil Point, Santa Barbara, California, USA - Sample 3 (SPAdes) (version 2) | ecosystem: Environmental > Aquatic > Marine > Oil seeps ...
TCCAGTATGTGAGGCAATAAGAGTAAATATGCGAAAATATATATTCCTCTTTTTTACATCTAATTTTCTTAATAACTCTTCAAATTTTTTGATGTTTTTTGTAAAAATATTCACACATAACATTTTTTTATTAATGTCATAAGAACAATTCAAAAAATATAACTTTAAAGCGTTTTTAGCCTCCTTAGGGTTAATATGCTTTAAGAAATATGTTTTTGTAATAACAGAACGATCTTCACTTACAACAGCTTTGCTCATTGCTTTTAATTTAAAAATAACAGGTTGGTTTTTTGACAATTGTCTTACAAAAACAAGCTTATTTGCTGGCATATACCCATCTGCTGAAGCTGTAACTATAAATCTCCCAGTTCCAAGTGCAATAATTGACCATACACCCTTTTTGTCCGTTGTTGTTTCAAATTTTGCTATATTATCCTCAAACAGTAATACTACTTTTGCATTTCGAATTGGATTTTTAGCTTTATCAAGCACTTTACCATTAAGTCTCCCTTTTCCTCTGCTAAGTCTCCTTTTCTCTTTGCCCTCCTGAGCATATAATGGATTTAATAATAAAACTGAAAATAAAACAATAATAAATAAACAAATTAATTTTTTCATAATTTTTTCCTCCTATTTAATTTAAAATCCCTTTTTTGAAACCATAAAATCTTTATATTTTGATCTTTTAGTTCTAATTCAGTTCTTATCTCTGTAAAAGGGCTTATTTCAATACCTTTTTTTCTAAAAGGAAAGAGAACAGATAAAGTAATAATTAAAGCTAAAGCAAAAGTTGAAACTGGATACCATAATAAATATCTTTTCTTTTTTTTCCTTTCTTTGATTTCTCTCTTTTTAATATCTTGTTCCAGTTTTTCTTTAACATGTCCTGGAATTTTGTGCTTCACAGATGATACTAAATCAAAAATTAAATCATCATCTTTTTTTATTTTCATTATTTATCCTCCAGTTTTGATTTTATTTCTCCTCTACACTGGTTTAATATGAACTTAATATTTCCCTCTTTTATCCCGGTTATTTCTTTGATCTCATTTATTGAAAATCTATTGTAATAGAACAAGAAAAAAACCTGCCTCTTTTTCGGATCAAGATTTTCAGCAATATCATATACATCCTGAACTATTGTTTTATTATTAACATTATATGCGATGTTTTCATAATCTAATGAATTGCGTTTTCCAATCAAGTTTTTGTTTTTATTAAAATAACTCCTGATCTCATTACTTGCAATAGTAAAGAGCCAGGTTTTGAAAGAACACTCCTTTTTAAAACTGTTACGGTATTTAAAAGCTCTTAACACTGCCTCCTGATATACATCATCAGCATCCTGGGAGAAATTCAATGCCTTAAAAATAAAATTATAAAGTTTTTCTTTAAATGGAATTATTAATTGCTGAAAAGTCAATGAACTCATCTCATTTTTCTTTTTCAATGAAGAAATTTGTTTTTTCAAAAAAGGTAGGGAAAAATAATTTAAACTCATTTCAATGTTACTCATATCTTTTATATCACAAAAAGATAAAAAAGGTTAGAAAAAGTAGTGGTTTGATTTATCAAATCCAAAGTAAAAAGGTAAAAGATAAAAGTAGGATCTGGTATTTGGGGCCCGGGATTTGGTAAAAAATTGGCAAGAGGTCAGTGGTTAGAGGTAAGAGGGACTCCTAGCTACTAACTCCTGTTCATTGCTTTCAGCATTCAGCAAAATAAATGTTTAGTTTTAAGTTCTAAGTTTTGAGTTGAAAAAAGAACTAATAAACCAGTCAACTCCTAGTCCATTCAACTAATCAACTTCTTTTATACAAAAAATCTTACATATGTATTCAGCCAGCACTTCACTTGACTTTACTTTATTATTATAGTATATATAACAATTAATGAAAAAAATCTTTTCCTTTCTCATAACTTTATTTATTTTTGTTAGCTTTATAAATTCATATCAAGATGATTATTTAAAAATTACCTCAACAGTAAGTCCAAAAATTATAAGACAGAATGAAGAAGGCATTTTAAAAATTAAAATCATACCACGAGATGACATAAAAATATCTTCCCACCCAGAATTTATTATAAAATTTAATGAGAATAATGATCTGATATTTTCAAAAGTCTTTTTCACAGCATCCGAACTTGATTTCCAAACAAAACAAGAAGATAATATTGTCTCTCTTGATTTAGAAAAAGAGATTGAAATACCTTTCAAAATAAAGGAAGATTCCCTTATAGGCAAACATAAAATTAGTGGAGAGGTCATTTTTACAGCTGTTTTTAAAGACCATTGGTCTCTCAAAACATATCAGAAGTTTTTTACTGTTTTTAGTTCTAGAAAAAATTATAAAAAGAAGAAAAGGTAATGTATCTACCACATATAAGAACAAAAAATTAATTGGGAGTAATTTATGGATATTTTTAAAAAATGCTATGATTTTACTAAAGCTGAAGAAATAAAAGAAGCAGGTCTTTACCCCTATTTTACACAAATCGACAAAGTTGAAGGGAATTATGTGTGGGTAAATGGGAAAAAAATACTGATGGTTGGTTCTAACAATTATTTAGGACTATCTGATAATGAAACAGTTAAACAAGCTGCAATCAAAGATATAAAAAATTTTGGCACATCTACATGCGGTTCAAGATTCCTAAATGGAACATATTCTCTTCATGTTGAGCTTGAAGAAAAAATTGCAGAATTTATGGGTAAAGAAGAGGCGTTAATTTTTTCAACAGGATTTCAAACAAACCTTGGAGTAGTTGATGCAATAGCAGGGAGAAATGATGTTATTATAATTGATAAAATGGACCATGCTTCAATTGTTGATGCTACTAGACTTTCCTATGCTAATGTTACAAAATTCAAGCATAATGACATGAAAGATTTGGATGAGAAGCTGAGTCGATTACCAGAAAGCAAAGGTAAATTCATTGTTGTTGATGGAGTTTTTAGTATGGAGGGAGATCTATCGAATATCCCAGAGATAGTTAAACTTGCAAAAAAATACAATGCCCGTGTAATGGTTGATGATGCTCATAGTATTGGAATATTAGGGAAAAATGGAAGAGGAACTTGCGAACATTTCAACATGTTAAAAGAAGTTGACCTTATTATGACAACTTTTTCAAAAGCATTTGCTTCTCTTGGAGGATTTGTTGTTGGTGACCATAAGATCGTTCAATATATAAAACATTCAGCAAGAAGCCTTATATTTTCTGCTTCAATAACACCTCCTGCATTAGGAGCAGCAAATAAAGCATTGGAGATAATTCAAAATGAACCATGGAGAAGAGAGAGACTCTGGGAAATAAGTAAAACTATGAATAAAAAATTAATATCTATGGGTTATCACACAGGTAATACAGAAACCCCGATAATTCCTGTATTTATAGGAAATATGGAAAAAACCTTTATGCTGTGGAAATTCTTAAGGGATTTTGGCATATTTTGTAATCCAGTAATAGCCCCTGCTGTTCCTCCTGAGGATTCAATGATAAGAACTTCTTTTTCAGCCACTCATACAGACGAAAATCTTGATTTTGTTCTTAAAGGTTTCTATGAAGGAGGAAAGGCTCTGGGATTGATTTAGTGAAATATATGTATTTTTTAAAATCTTGAATATTTCAGCTGTAATAATAAATTATAATTCAGAAAAATTTATTAAAGATAATTTAATTTCTTTACAGAAACAGACACACAAATTTAAACAAATAATAGTTATTGATAACAATTCATATGATAGCTCTTTAAAAATAATAAACAAATTTGATAACATTGAAAAAGTCCTCCTGAAACACAACGCTGGATATGCAAAAGCTGCAAATATCGGAATAAAAAAAAGCAACTCTGATTTGATTCTGATTGCTAATTCAGATATTATTCTTGATTCTAATTTCAACTATTTTGTTATAAATAAATTTGAAGAGAATAAAGAAATATCTTTACTATCTCCTTTGATTTTAAGGTTTGATAAAACAACCATAGATTCTGCTGGCCAAACCTATTCTAAGTCTCTATATCCTATAGAGATTGGATACAATAAAAATATCAATAAAGTTGATATTAAAGAAAAAAAAGTCTTTTCTGTATGCGGTGCAGCTACTGTTTTTTCAAAAGAATCTTTAGAAAAATTAAAAGTATTCAATGAATATTATGATGAAGACTTTTTTATTTTTTGGGAAGATTTTGATATCGGGTGGAGAGCAAACATTTATAATCTAAACTCGATTCTCTTTCCTAAAGCAATTGTATATCACTATAGAGGTGGTACCTTAAAAAAAAATATTTTATCACGTTTCTCACTTTCTATAGGTCGTAGTTCTGAGATAAAGTTACATATTATAAAAAATAGATATTTAACATTAATAAAAAATTTTAGATTTAAAAAATTTTGGTGGTCAATCCCATTTATCTTTTTTAAAGACATATTATGGTTAAGTATATTGACTTTAAGCTCTCCTAAAATTATAATCAAATTGATTATGTCTGGTAAATATTTAAAAAATGCTATAAAAAAACGTAAAAAAATAAAAGAACATGAATGAAATTATATTTATATTTTCTTTTATTCTTGCTTTCTTCATCTCAATATATGGAACTCCATTAGCTCAGAAAGTAGCTTATAGATACAATATACTTGACTTTCCAGATAGTGCTCTAAAAAAACAAAAAAAACCTGTCCCATATATGGGTGGCGTGATTGTATATTTTGCGTTTATTTCACCAGCAGCCCTATTATTTGATTTCAACAGAGAATTGTTAGGTATTTCTTTTGCGTCATCAATAATTTTGATAATTGGCTTATTTGATGACCTGAAAGCTATTAGCCCAAAAATAAAATTCTTATTCCAGATTATTGCAACATATATACTACTGAAAAGTGGTATTTGTATAAATCTATCATTTATTCCTCCATGGTTAAATATTATTCTCTCCTTTATATGGATTTTGTCTATGATCAATGCATTTAATATAATAGACATTATGGATGGTTTAGCATCTTCTGTAGGCACTTTATCCTGTTTTACAATATTTGTTATTTCACTTTATAATAATAATTTCTTGATCTCTATCTTATCTTTAAGTTTAGGTGCATCATTGCTTGGTTTTTTAAAATTCAATTGGCAACCAGCTAAAATTTATTTAGGAGATGCAGGCAGTATGTTTATAGGACTTGTTATTGGAGCACTTGCAATTATGGGTGATTATTGTAAATATAATGATATTGCATTTATCTCAGGTATAATTATAGTTGCAATACCTATCTTTGATATGATTTTTGTAATGACACTAAGACTATTACACAAAAAATCCCCTTTTTTTGGGACTCCAGACCATTTTTCTCTAAGGTTAAAACAAAAATATAATTTATCGAGTTCAAAAACCGTTAGTATAATAATCATTATTCAATTGGCTTTATCAGCTATTGTTATTCTAAATTTTTATACAAATCAAACAATAACAATTATTACTACAATAATAGTTCTTGCATTCTTTCTTATATTTGGGATAGAGCTTGCAAAAGAAAAGATGGAATGATTTTAATCATAGGTGCTGGAATTTCAGGTATAAGTGCTGCAAAAAATTTAAAAAGAGATTTTTTAATACTTGAAAAAAAAGGTGATATCGGAGGACTTTCAACCCAATACAAATCAGATAAATATTTCTTTGATTATGGAGGTCACTATTTTCACTTTAAAGAAAAACCTGAAATAAAAAAATACCTTGAACAATTCGTGAATTTCAAAAAATATGACAGGAAAAGTAAAGTATATATTGAAAATAGATATATACCCTTTCCCTTACAATTTCATCTTTCACATTTACCTTCAAGATTAAAAAATAAGATCGTTGAAGAAATACTTAACTCTACAGAACAACAATCAAATAATTTATTTGAATTTATTGAGAACAATTTTGGAATAAAATTTTCTGAACTTTTTTTCAAACCCTTTTTAAATAAGTATTATCGTTTCGATTTAAAAAAAATTATTCCAAATATGGATAAAGGTAGTATACCAATTCCAGATAAAAAAAGCGTTCTTCAAGGCTTTAAAGGTAAGAAATTTTTTAAAATTGGATATAATCCCAGTTTTTATTATCCTGAAAAATCCTTAAAAGATTTTTTCAATAAGTATTCAAATGATATAAAAAAAGAGATTATGCTGAATGAAGAGGTTTTGGCAATTGATATTGACAAAAAAAGTGTAAGAACAAAAAACAACTTTTTTAATTATGAATTCTTAATAAATTCAATTCCCTTAAAAAGGTTATTACAAATCATTAAACAGAAAAAAAATTTTCCTCTACATACAAATTTGCTTAATAGTTCCACTTTAGTAACAAATGTTGTATTAAAAAGGAAAAGAAAAAAATTTCACTGGGTATATTTACCGGAAAACAAATTTCCCTTCTATAGAGTAGGCTATTATCCCGGGAAAAAAATTCCTGTTTGCTATCTTGAAAAAACAGTATGTAACAAAACAGAATGCAATAAAAATTATTTATTTAAAGATATAATAATTACTTTAAAAAAATTAAATTTGATTGAGAATAAGAATGAGATTTTATATTTTAGTACAAAACTGATTCCAATCTCCTACATAATTTTTGATAAAAACTGGAAAAATATAGTACCTCAAACTCTTAAGAAATTAAAGAAATTCGGGATCTTTTCAATTGGAAGATATGGAGCATGGAATTATACGTCAATGAGTGATGATGTAAAATCAGCAATATTCACAGCAAATACAATAAATTCGCTCTATTAAAAAGAACTTGAAAACATAAAAACCAGATATTAAATCGGACTTGAATCATCTGTATCTATTTTAACTTTATCAAGAGAAACAAGTTTATCTCCAGATTTAAGATTAAGAACTTTTACACCCTGAGTAGCTCTACCTTGAGACCTAATTTTTGAACTATGTTGTTTATTTAATATCCCGTGCTCAGAAGATAAAATAATATCATCATTTTCACCCAAAGTGACAAGTCCAATAACTTTTCCCAACCTTTCATTTAGTCTCATATTGATCAATCCTTTTCCGCCCCTTTTTTGCAATCTATAAAGAAATGCATCCGATTTTTTACCAATTCCATTTTCAGTAACTGTTAAAATATACTTTTGATCTCCTACAATTATATCTGCACCAACAAGAAAGTCATTTTTATTCAACTTAATTCCACGCACACCCCTTGCACTCCTGCCCATTACTCTCACATCATGTTCGCTAAATTTTATTGCCTTTCCCAAATTACTGCCCAGTACAATTTCACTATTACCATCAGTAATTTGAGCTTCAAAAAGTAAATCATCTTCATCAACACTTGCAGCTATTATACCATTAACCCTCGGTCTTGAAAATGCAGTAAGAGATGTCTTTTTTACATATCCCTTTTTTGAAAAGAGAATGATATATTTATCAGAAGAGAACTCTTTAACATTAATTACAGAGCAAACTTTTTCATTTTCATCTATTCCTATTAGTCTATTCAAAGGCTTCCCTCTTCCAATTGTATCACCTTCTGGAATATCATAAACTTTTTTCCAAAACATTCTTCCTTTTTGTGTAAAAACAAGAATATAATCGTGTGCAGATGCGACAAAAACACGTGATATAACATCTTCTTCCTTAAGGCCAAACCCTCTTTTACCCATTGTTCCTCTATTCTGGTTTTTATATGTACTAAGAGTTGTTCTCTTTATATATCCCTTTTTTGTAAACAATATGACAAAATCTTCATCTTTAATAAGATCTTCAATATTTATATCTTGTAATTCCTGGTCAATAATTATTGTTCTTCTATCATCTTCATACTTCTCGCTTACCTTTATTAATTCATCTTTTATTAAATTTAAAAGCATTCTCTCACTGGATAACAGCTCATTTAAATAATTAATCAATTTTAATAGATCAATATACTCAGCCTCTAATTTGTCAATTTCAAGTCCTGTTAATTTATACAACTGCATATCAAGGATTGCATCTGTTTGTACTAAAGTTAATGGTAAGTGATCCATTAAACTTGATCTTGCATTATCCCTGTTTTTTGAACTTCTTATTATTTTTATAACCAGATCTAATTTATCAATAGCGATCTTCAATCCTTCAATTATATGTGCCCTATTTTCAGCTTTCTCTAATTCAAATAAAGATCTTCTCCTAACAATTTCTTTCCTGTGTCCTAAAAAATAATTAAAATATTCTACAAGATTAAACTGCTTTGGTTGTTGATTTACTATTGCAAGAAGATTTATTGAAAATGTAGTTTGTAATTGAGTATATTTAAATAAGCTATTAATAATCACCTCAGGAATATCATCTCTTTTTACTTCAATAACAATTCTCATACCATCCCTGTCTGATTCATCACGTAAATCAGAAATTCCTGTAATTCTTTTGTTCTTAACATTTTTTGCAATATTTTCAAGAATCCTTGCCTTATTTGTTTGAAAAGGAATTTCATTGATTATAATCTTTTGCCTGCCTTTTAGATCAGTTTCAATATTGGCTTTAGCTCTAACAATAATTGTACCTCTACCGCTCTCATAAGCTTTTCGTATTGACTCCTTTCCAAATATAAATCCTCCTGTAGGGAAATCAGGGCCATGCAGAATTTCCAACAACTCTTCAACAGATGCATCTCTATTGTCTATGTAATAAATAAATGAATTAATTAACTCTTTTATATTATGAGGAGGAATAGATGTTGCCATGCCAACTGCAATTCCTGAACTTCCATTTAATAAAAGTAAAGGCAATAAAGTAGGAAAAATTACAGGCTCAGTTAAAGAACCATCATAATTTTCAACAAAATCAACTGTGTTTTTTTCAATATCACTTAATAGCTCACTTGAAATTTTTTTCAATCGAACTTCAGTATACCTCATCGCAGCAGGAGGATCACCATCAATTGAGCCAAAATTACCCTGGCCATCAACCAGAGGATATCTCAATGAAAAATTCTGTGCCATTCTAACAAGAGTGTCATATACAGCAGTATCCCCATGAGGATGATATTTACCAATAACATCACCAACAATGCGAGCAGACTTCTTATATGGTTTATTATAATAGGTACTTGTTTGATATAGAGAGAAGAGTGTTCTTCTATGAACAGGCTTAAGCCCATCTCTCATATCTGGAATAGCTCTCCCAATAATAACACTCATAGAGTAGTCCAAATAAGATGTCTGCATCTCATTTTCGATTGTAACTTCCTCTATTCTTTCTTTTATCTCATTTTCTTTATCCATATTTTAATCCTCATATGTCAAGATTCTTTACCTTTAGAGCATTTTCAAATATAAACTCTTTTCTTTTATTTGAATCACTACCCATTAAAGTATCAAAAACCAATTCACTTTCAAAAAAATCATTTATTTGAACCTTTAAAAGAGTCCTGTTTTCCGGGTCCATTGTTGTTTCCCACAATTGAGATGGGTTCATTTCACCAAGCCCCTTATATCTCTGTATATATAACCCCTTTTTTATTTTTTCAAATAAAAAAGAAACAAACTCTTTTTCATAATCAATTTTATATTCATTGTTCCCAATTTTTAAATTATACGGAGGTTTGGGGTAAGTTTTTAATTGTTCATACGCTTTATTAACCTCTGCAAACAAGGGGCCTGTTAGATAATCCCAATCAATAGACTGTTTCAAAACAACTCCATTTAATTCATATTCAATCTCTAAAATATAGGTTGAATACTCTTCATCAAAATTAATTAAAACAGATTTACAACAACCGCTTTCTCTTATTTTTTCAGCTATTTCTTCAGCCTTATCTCTATTTTTAAAAGAAGCTTCATCTTTTATCAATTCTATCAATTTCTGTGTTATTATTCTTGGCATACCTCTTTTTGCTATATTTTCAATCAAAATATTTTTTTTATTTATCAACTTAACCAATTTAACTAGTTTTGCATTTTTCAAACCATCTTCTTTGTTTCCATTTAAAAACACAACCACTTCATCTCCAATGATTTTCAATAAATAATTTTCTAACTCTTTTTCATTTTTTAAATATTTTCTACTCTTACCTTTTCTTACAAGATAGAGTGGTGGTTGTGCAAGATATAAATAACCTCTTTCAATTATAGGTCTCATATATTTAAATAAGAATGTCATAAATAAAGTTCTTATGTGTGACCCATCCACATCTGCATCAGTCATTATAATAATTTTATGGTACCTTACTTTTTCAACATCAAAATTATCCTTTCCTATTCCTACTCCAAAAGCTGCTATCATTGTTTTTATCTCGCTATTTTCAAGCATTTTATGTGTGGTTGCTTTTTCTACATTAAGTATCTTGCCTTTTAAAGGTAAAATAGCTTGAAATCGTCTATCTCTTCCCTGTTTTGCAGATCCTCCTGCTGAATCTCCCTCAACAATATACAATTCGCTCTCTTCAGGATTTTTCGATTGACAATCTGCTAATTTCCCGGGCAGGCTTGTATTTTCAAGTAAACTCGATTTTCTAACCAAGTCTTTTGCCTTTCTTGATGCTTCTCTTGCTTGAGCAGCAATGCATGCTTTATTAATAATAGAACGTGCAATGTTTATATGTTCTTCAAAATATTCTTGTAATTTCTCATTTACAAAAGATTCAACTACTCCCTTAATTTCAGAATTTCCAAGTTTTGACTTGGTCTGTCCCTCAAACTGAGGATTTTTTAATCTCAATGAAATAATAGCAATAAGACCTTCTCTAACATCATCTCCAGAGAAATTACCCTTGAAATCTTTTTTTAACAAATTATTTGATTGTGCAAAATTATTTATTGTTCTGGTTAAAGCACCCTTAAATCCTGTAAGGTGAGTCCCACCTTCAATAGTATTGATATTATTAACAAAAGATAAAATATTTTCAGCATATGAATTTACATATTGAAAAGCGATCTCGATTTCAACACTATCCCTTTTTGTATTCAAATATATAACTCTTTCATTAATTTTTTCTTTAGTACCTGTTAGATATTTTATATATTCTACAATACCGCCTTTATAAAAAAATATCTCTTTTTTAGAGGTTCTTTCATCTTTCAGTATTATTGTTATTCCCTGATTTAAAAATGCTAATTCCTTAAGCCTTTTTGCTAATATTTTATAATCATATTCAATTACTTCAAATATATCTTCATCAGGCCAGAATGTGATTTTAGTCCCGTTTTTTTTTGTTTTCCCAATCTTTTTAAACTCTGTTACAGGTTTACCTATTTCAAATTTTTGGAAATAAATAGCACCTTCCTTCTTAATTTCAAGGTCTAACCTTGATGAAAGTGCATTAACTACTGAAACACCAACTCCATGTAGTCCCCCGGAAACCTTATAAGAATCATCATCAAACTTTCCACCTGCATGTAAAGTAGTCATAACAACCTGGGCTGCCGATTTACCCTCTTTTTTATGAATACCAACTGGAATGCCTCTTCCATTATCAATAACTGTTATTGAATTATCAAAATTAACAGTTACTTCGATTTTATTACAAAAACCTGCCATTGCTTCATCAATCGAATTATCAACTACTTCATAAACAAGGTGATGTAACCCCATAGAACCTGTACTACCAATATACATTGCAGGTCTTAGCCTTACAGCCTCAAGTCCTTCTAAAACCTTGATGTTATCTGCTGTATATTTATTTAGTGTAACTGATTCCTTTTTATTCACTTTTTTAATTCTCCTTTTTTATCTTTATAATACGATCAAATCTCAGGTTATTATTAACAGATGTAGCAATAACCTGCATTTCAGGATAATTATCTAACAAAAAATCTACATTTTTATTATCAATTGCTATATCAAAATCATCAACAAGAAAAACTGGATATTCATTTCTTATTTCATTAAAAAGTTTTATAAAAGAGATATATACCATTAATAAAAAAATCTTTTTTTCACCTGAAGAATAAAATTTTAAATTTTTACCCTTTAAAATAATATTAAAAATATCTAAATGAGGACCAATCAAACATTTTCTATAATTTATTTCAAACTCCTTTAAATCTTCTAATTTTTCAAAAAAAGAGTTCTCTGAAAATTCTATATCATTTCTAAAAGATGGCTTATATTCAACATACAGATCATTACAAAAGTTTTCTCTTATCTTAAAATTAAGCTTTTTAATGAATTCTGTTCTTATATTCACAATTTTCAAACCTAACTCACTTATTATTTTATTCCAACTACTTATTTCCAGTAAATCTTGTTTCGTTTTTAATAAATAATTTTTTTGCTTTATTGTTTTATTATAACTCAAAATATAGTGTATGTAAAGTGAATTGACACCAAATATGTAATTATTTATCAATCTTCTCAATAAAGGTTTTTTATCAATATAAAGATTGTAATTTGATGATGAAAAATAAACAGGATATAAATATTTGTTAATCTCAAATATATTTAGTTTTTTATTATTTAAAAATAAACTAAATTTATTTTTATTAAAAAATCCCATTAAATCATTTTCTCCATAGTTGTTTTTGAGGTTCATGTTTAGTTTAAACTCTGAAGAGTTACTGTTAACAATATTAGATTTTTTTACATTCAGGAAAGATTTTCCAAATCCAAGAATAAAAATTGCTTCTAGTATAGATGTTTTACCAGTACCATTTAACCCATAAATTAAATTCTTTGTTTTACAAAATAAAAAATTATTCTTTATTTGATTTCGAAAACCCTCAATTCTAAGACTATTTATAACCAAATCTGTTATATATTAAGTGGCATTACAACATAGGTAAAATCTATATTTTGGTCATTTAATGGTTTAAACACAAAAGAACTCTCTTTATCATTCATACAGACTTGAATCTCATTGGAATCAACATGAGTTAAAAAATCTAAAATAAAATTACCATTAAAACTAACCTTAATAGAATCTCCTTTATAATCAATATCCATCTCATCATGAGCTTCACCCTTTTCTGGAGTTACTCTTTCAAGGATTAATTTATTATTTAAAAAATTAAATACAACCTCATTATTTCTCATTTTAAAAATCAAAACTCTTCTTAATGTATTTAAAAAATTTTCAGTATTTATTATTGCTTTAAAATCGTTTTTTTCAGGAATAACTGTTTTATAATTGGGAAATTTCTGGTCAATAATCCTGGAGGATAAAATTCTATTTTTATATTTAAAAAATAGATTGTTTTTATCATAACTAAATTCAATTTCTCCTTCACTACCAATTTTTAGAAGTTCAAGTAAGGTTTTTCTTGATACAATAAACTCTAACATCTCTGAAACATAAGCATCATTAATATAATTTGTATAAGATAGTCTGTGACCGTCAGTTGCTGCCATCTCAAACTTTTTATCAGAAATAGTCATTAAAGCCCCACCAAGGTTAAATTTTATTTCTGGAGAAATAATATAATAATTCTTATTTATCATTGAATTTAATTTTTCCATAGATATTTTTATTGAATTCAAAAACTCAGATGTAGGTAATTGTGGATAATCAGATGATTGCAACCCCAGTAATTTATATTTAGATGTCTTTTCTTTATTAGTTATAATAATTTGCAAATCATTATTTTCAGAGATTTCCACAATTCCTTCTGGCATTTTTGAAATAATTTCATAAAAATCTCTACCATTTACAGTAAATGTTCCAGGTTCCTTTACATCCAATGAAATTGTTGATAATAAACCTATCTCAAGATCAGTTGCAACCAATTCCAGCAAACCATTTTCCGTAGTTGTTATTTTTATATTCTGTAAAATATCCATTAAGCTTTTCTTTTCAAATATACCCTGAAATAACTTTAACTCATCCGAAAAAAAGGACTTTTCCACAAAAAATTTCATAATTAACCTACCTAATTATATTATTTTATTATATTAACATATATATATATTAAATAAAAGTATTGACTGTTAAAAAGTGGAAAAGTGAAGTAAATTAGAATTACTAAAGCTTTTTTTAAAATAATGTATTGTGGAAATAGTTTTAATATTATTAAAAACATTATTCTTTAAAAAATTTAATCAAATAATCCATTTTATCTGCAAATTCTTGATCATTTTTTGTTTTTTCCTCAATTTTATTTATTGAGTAGAGAATAGTAGTATGATGTTTACCCCCAAATTTTTCTCCAATTTCAGTAAGGGAATTCTTTGTTAATTTTTTACATATATAGATTGCTATTTGTCTTGGATATGCAATTTTTTTTAGGTTGCTTTTTGATCTTAGCTCTTTAGGTTTTAAGTCGAATTTTTTAGCAACATATTCCTGAATTCTTTCAATTGTAATTATTTTCTTTTTTGTTGATATATATGGTTTTAATGCCTCTTTTGCAAAATCTAATGTGATCTTATCTCCTATTTTATCAGAATATTTTAAATTAGCGTAACCAATCAATCTATTTAAAGCTCCTTCAAGCTTTCTTATATTATCTTTTATAGAGGAAGCAATAAAGTAGAGTACTTCTTCAGATATTTCAAAATCATTTTTAAACAAATTCTTTCTTTCATCAATTTTTTTTTTTAGGATTATTATCCTTCCTTCAAGGTCATAAGGAAGTATATCAACAACGCCTCCCCATTCAAAACGTGATTTAATTCTATCCTGTAAGTAAGGAATGTTATCAGGGTGTTTATCAGAACAAATAACTATCTGTTTTTCATTTTGAATCAATTTGTTAAAAATGTAATAAAATTGTTCACTTGTACCACCCCATTTTGTTATATATTGTATATCATCTATTAGTAATACATCTACTGAAGTATATTTTTTTAGAAATTCTGATCTTTTATTAAACCTTGAAAACTCTACATATTCATTCATTAAATCACTACTTGTTAAATAAATAACACTCATATTCTTTTTTGTTTCTACAATTTTATTACCAATCGCATATAAAAGGTGAGTTTTTCCTAAACCAACATCACTGTAAATGTAAAGTGGGTTATAAGATTTTGCAGGGAATTCAGATACACTATATGCAAATGAATAAGCAATTCTATTTGCATCCAGTTGAGCAAATGAATCAAAAGTGTATTTTTTTTGTAGGTTGGAACTATAAATATTGTTATATTTTAACTTTTTTTTGTTTGTCGAGATTGATATAATTTCATCATCATCTTCTTCATAAAAAGATATTAGTTTGAATGTGAGGTTAAGATCTTTTTTTGTAAATGTGTTTATTTTTTTTGAAAGATTCTTTTTTATCCAGGATGTTTTCTTTTTATCTGGAGAACCGACAAAGATAATCTTATTCATTGTTTTTACAAAGATTAATGGCTCCACCCATTTATCATAAGTGGGTTTATCTAAAACAGTTTTTAGATAATTTTTTATTTTATTAAAATTTTCCATCTTCTTTATTTTCCACAAAAATATTAACAACTGTGGATAATTAATTTATTTTTACATTCTTTATTATTAACTTAAACTTTGATTCTATATTAAAAAAGATAATAAGCAATGTCAAGGGTTTAAATC
>Ga0209121_10003395_pt1 | contig 15471 bp, 18 predicted proteins | sample Cruoilmetagenom3_FD_187292 | JGI IMG/M metagenome (GOLD analysis project Ga0209121, IMG submission 187292) | Oil polluted marine microbial communities from Coal Oil Point, Santa Barbara, California, USA - Sample 3 (SPAdes) (version 2) | ecosystem: Environmental > Aquatic > Marine > Oil seeps ...
GGTTTCCATGCAAATGCCCTTAGCACTGCCAATAGTATAAGGAAAATAATTGTCGTCCAGACTATTGTTCCCAGTTCAGGTGTTGTCAGACTGTTAGCTAATATCATAATTCAAAATTTTTTCAAATAAAAAGGCAGCGCTGTGACCAGCCGTCACAGGCTGCCACCAATCTTACTCTGCAATAAGAGCCACAACCACTGCAAAAAGGGCAACCCCTTCAATCAGTGCAGCAGAAATAATCATTGCTGTCTGGATCTTGGATGCTGCTTCAGGCTGGCGTGCTATTGCTTCCATAGCCTGACCACCAATCCTACCGATGCCTATACCAGCACCTATTGCTGCAATTGCTGCTCCTATCGCTGCCAAAGTACCTGTCATAATTTTAAAATTTAGTTTGACAATATTTAGTTTAATGTTGTTCCTGTACAGCCAACCCTATAAACAGAGCCGACAGTAATGTAAAAATATAAGCCTGCAAAAAGGCCACCAGAAGTTCAATACAGTACATAAACAGAACCATGATTATTGAAACCGGAGAAAAAGCCACCGATTTGAAAATGAATATCAGACCCACAAGGCTCAGCACTATGATATGTCCTGCTGTTATGTTAGCAAACAAACGAATCATTAGAGCAAAAGGCTTTGTTATAACTCCTATTAACTCAACAATAGGCATTAATGGTAATGGAACTTTAAGCCACCATGGTACCCCAGGCGTATTAAAAATATGTTTCCAGTAATTCTTTGTTCCCGTGAAATTAATTATGATCATTGTAAAAGCGGCCAGGGTAAATGTAACTGCTATATTACCTGTAACATTTGCCCCGCCGGGAAAAAAAGGAACCAGACCCATAAGGTTATTCAATAATATAAAGAAGAAAACTGTTAGGAGGTATGCCATATACCTTGAGTATTTCTCTTCACCGATATTAGGTATAGCAATATCATCCCTGACAAACAGGACTACGGGTTCCAGAAAACCCTGTATACCTTTTGGTTCACTTATACCAGTCTTACGGTAAGAATTAGCCAGGGAAATAAAAAGCCATAATAATATTACAGCTACCACGAGCATGGATGCCACATTCTTGGTTATTGACAGGTCAAGGGGCATGTTTTCTTCATTCACATGTCCTTCGTCATCAACCTCCACAATTTCACCCTCAAGGTCTCCTTCCTGCATTATCATGAAACCCCTGTAATGGTGACCGTGAGCAAGGTGCCTGGATGAGAAAATGTTTAGCCCGGCTGTTTTACTGTATACAATAACAGGCAGGTATATACTTACGTGATGACCATTAGGTAAAGTAAACAGGTGCCATTCATGAGAATCACCTATATGTTCAAAAATAAACTCACTGGGATTAAATTCTTCTTCCTCTGTTGCCTCATCACCATGATGATCTTCATTGGCAGACTCACTTATATTTTCATGCCGGTCCTTCGTTGAAGCATACAGTTCAGGCGAAAAAACTGCAAGACTGAAAATAATCGAATATATTAAAAAAATGCTCTTAAACTTCAAGCCTGATCTTGTTTTAAAGATTTAATTTTCAATACCTTAACTATACCCAAGAGAAGGTAAATTGTGAATGCTAAATATAATAAAAAGAATAATATGATATAAGCGGTTCCGGTATTTTTCATGACAACGAAATATAAAACAGCGAATATCACTGTGAGAATAAACTTAAGACCAACAGCTCCAGCTGTATAAAGGGGCTGCCTGTCGGCATTGGCCCTTGTTCCCATAAGGAAAATAAAAAAGGCCAGGGCGGCAATAAGAGGGAATATTATACACGGAAGTAAAATATCGGGTAAGCTTAAATCAACAGGTAAGATACTGATGGCTGCCAGTGATATAGCAAATGTAATAATTGAATATATTAAAAGCCTGATGAATATCTGCCTCTGGTTCTTCATTGGCTTATTTTTTCCGGATAAAATCTTTCAGTGCTGTATATAATGCTATAATAACACCGAGAAGTGAAAGTAATGCAGTATAAAGGGGTTTATCTCCGCCTCTTCGTTCATCCAGTTTGACACCGACATAGGTCATTAACCCAATAATGACGATCATCTGGAAGGCCATACCCGTATAGCGGGTATAGTTTTTCAGATCATCATTCTTCTTTGGCGGTTTCTTTTTGGGTGATTGGTTGTTTTGTTGTTCTTGCTCTTGATTGCTGCTCATTATCATCAGTCATATTACAATTACCAGTAAACCTGGCTCCCGGTTCTATTGATAATTTATCAGTTATGATATCACCGTTTATACGCGATGATATCTTGAGTGTGAGCAACTGGCTTACATTTATTTTACCATCCACTTCTCCGGATACTTCAGAGTTTTTGCACAGTACTTCTCCTTTTACCTTGCCGGTATTTCCAATAACAACTTTCCCCTTTGTTGACAGGTTACCTACCAGTGCCCCATCTATCCTGATATCGCCTTCTGACTTAATGTCACCGGTAATTTCCGTTCCATTACTTATCAGGTTAATAGTTGAATTTTCCGTTTCATTCACCTTTGCCATGACTTTGATAATTAATTTAAAGAGATAACTCTTAAAGTTAAAAAGTATTGTATCAAAAATAAGTATTTATTTGCTTTTTGTGTCGTATGCCCATTTTAAATATACTGAGCCCCATGTAAATCCTCCTCCAAAAGCTGCCAGTATAATATTATCACCTCTTTTCATCCTGTTTTCATATTCCCACAGGCATAAGGGTATTGTAGCTGTCGTGGTATTTCCAAACTTCTGGATATTAATCATAATCTGTGATGGATCAAGGCCCATTCTTCTGCCTGTTGCATCTATTATCCTCAGGTTAGCCTGGTGAGGCACCAGCCAGGCTACATCATCAGATTTCAGGTTATTTCGTTTCATCACCTCCACAGCCACATCTGCCATATGCGACACAGCAAACTTAAATACTGTTTGTCCTTCCTGGTACACAAAGTGTTCGCGTGCATCTACTGTTTCGTGAGATGCAGGTCTTGCCGACCCCCCGGCTTTCATATACAAATAATTCTTTCCCGAACCATCGGTATGAAAGAGGTGATCAATTATCCCAACATCATCTGTTGTTGGCTCAATAAGTACAGCCCCTGATGCATCACCAAAAAGTGCGCATGTGGTCCTGTCTTCATAATCTGTTATTGACGACATTTTATCAGCACCCACAAGCACAACTTTTTTATACCGCCCTGATTCAACGTATCCGGCTGCTGTCTGCAGGGCAAAAATGAAACCGGAGCAGGCAGCATTAAGATCAAAACTAAATGCATTCTTAATACCCACTTTGTCGGATATGATATTTGCCGTTGCCGGGAAAGGCATATCAGGTGTTACGGTTGCACAAATCAGAAGGTCTACTTCTGCAGGTGATGTACCTGTTTTTTCAAGCAAGCCTTTTACGGCTTCCGCACCCAGTACAGAGGTGCCATGATTTTCGCCCTTCAATATTCTTCTTTCTTTTATCCCAACCCTCTGCATTATCCATTCGTCAGAGGTGTCAACCATGGTTGCCAGCTCGTCATTTGTCAACCTGTATTCCGGAAACCATGCGTTTACTCCTGTTATTGCAGCTCTTATTTTTTCCATTTTATATCTCTTCAGTGATTTTAGTTGCAAGATCAGCGTTTATTACATCTCTTGTCTGCAGTATCATATTCATAACGGCCCTGCGACGTGATATACCATGTCCAATAACAACATTTGCGTTTATCCCGATAACAGGTGTACCTCCAAAGTTTTCAAAATTTAAACATTCAAAAAAATTGTCTTTAAGCTTTCTCTCTTTATAAATTGAATAAAAGGCTTCTCCCTGTTTAATAATGATATTACCCGTAAAACCATCGCATACTACCACATCGGTCATTTTTTCAGTAAAAAGCACATTACCTTCAATATTACCAACAAAGTTAACAGCCGGATTATCCTTGAGCAAATCATATGCAGCCCTTACTGCAACTGGCCCTTTGGTTTCTTCCTCCCCTATATTCAAAAGACCTACTTTAGGGTCCTTTATCCCAAGTACATATTTCGCATACAGGCTACCGAGTTTTGCATATTGAAGCAGTACATCTGGTTTTGAATCCGGGTTTAGGCCTACATCCAGCAGTACAGACCTGCCACCGTCCGAGGTTGGAATGGCTGTGACCAGTGCCGGACGGAACACCCCCGGGATAACATTCACAGTATAACTTGCTCCTATGAGCATAGCCCCGGTATTACCTGCGCTGGCAAAACCATCAATATCGCCTGCTTTCAGGAGCTTGTAACCCACAGCAATACTGGAATTTTTTTTCTGTGTGAAGGCACGGGCAGGGTGTTCACCCATCTCTATCACTTCGGTTGATGGTATAACATCAAAATTAGAAAGGTCTATACCTTCCTTTATTGCCCCTTCCCTTATTACCTTCTCATCGCCTATAAGGACTATTCTCTCTCCCGTCTTAAGGGACCCCAGGACATCAAATGCACCTTCCAGGATTGCCCCGGGTGCATAATCTCCGCCCATTACATCAAGCCCTATCTTCATAAGCTACTTTTTACTTAGCAGAAATATCCTTCTCAACGGCCAGTTTGCCACGGTAATGTCCACATTCAGGACATACTCTGTGAAACCTTACGGCCGCACCGCAGTTTGAACAGATCGATAGTGCAGGCTCTGTAGCTTTATAATGAGTCCTGCGTTTATCTCTTCTTGTCTTCGACGTTTTTCGTTTAGGATGTGCCATCTCTTCAGTATTTCTAATTATTAATATTCCTTAATTTTTCCAGTTCTTTCCATCGTGGATCAACATCATTATCTTCTCTCTGTACCAGGTGTTGATTAAGTTTTTCTAACATTTCAGGATTACATGTACTGTTACCATTTTCATCATCAGGATGCATTTTCTTCAAGGGTAAACCCAGATGAGCAAACTCGTAAAGCAGCTGGTCTAAAATAAACTCTGTCTCTCCGTGGGCTATCATTATAACCTGGTCATCAACCTCCTCCCATTGCTCGCCAAACTTAACAAGCATACTGTCACTGGTATGAATCTCCTGAGTATACAGGTCAAGACACCTGTCGCATACAAGTGTTACTCTGCCGGTAATCTCAACTTTGATTTCCATATGGGCCGAACGTTTAACAAGCTTTACTTCCGCCTTTAGTTCTGCCTCATGAATCTCAGATCTCTCAAAAGTAGCAAAAAAAGTGCTATCGATTTCAAAATCATACAGATGATTACCTTCTTTCAATCCCTTTAATGGTATGCTGTATATACCCTTCATCATGATTCAAAATTGGTGTGCAAAAATAAAAAAGCTTATTCAATAATTAAAGACATTAGCGAAAAAAGTAGGAAAATACGTGATAAGGTGACATTTATCGGTAAAAAACCTCATTTTACCGATTTATGATACCATCTCCATGATGGTATTAATTATTTTTGAAACAATAACAAAATAATGAGTCATGGAACGTAAAAATCATAATCCCGGATGGAGCATAGGTATTTTCCTTATAGTGTTGGGCTTATTCCTTGCCGGGGTATTCATGGATGTATTGAACCTGGATAATCCCAGAGAGTATTTCGTATGGCCGATGTTGTTGATCTTTATAGGAGTACTCTCCTTTTTCCATAGTAATCCGGCATTCGGAATAATAACTATTGCTGTAGGTGGATATTTCCTATTCCCACGAATAGATTTTGAGCTGCCTGCTGTTTATGAGAAATTATACTGGCCATCAACCATAATACTGGCCGGGCTGGCAATGATAATATCCGGTATCGTAAGGAGATACAGGAAAAACTAAAGAAATATATTGTTGAACTTAAGAATAATAAAAAATGAGACATCATTCGGACTTTGAAAACAAACCCCACCGCAGCTATTCATCAACCAGTAAGATAGCGATAGGTGTGGTGCTTATACTTCTTGGCTTTATGCTGGTAATCAGGAATGCCGGTCTTATGCCGGATTATTTCCAGGATATAATTTTCAGCTGGCAGATGTTACTGATAGCAATTGGTTTTGTGATGACACTGGGTACAGGTAATAAAATTCCCGGGCTTATTGTTATGGCAGTAGGAGGTTTCTTTATCTTGCCTGAGGTGTTTGATATTCCTTTCAGGACTTATCGTCTCTTCTGGCCTGTGGTTCTGATTTTAGTGGGTGTTATCGTGATATCTAATGCCCGGTGGTTCAGGAGGGAGAACTGGATGTCAGAATCAAGCACCTCGAGCGATGTAATTGATATGGTAAACATTTTTGGTGGTGGGGAAAGACGTATCCTGAGCCAGAATTTCCAGGGTGGTAAAATTTCATGTGTTTTTGGTGGCGCCGAGCTTGATATGACCAGGGCAAAGCTGGCTGAAGGGACAACCGAAATTGAGATATCCTGTGTATTTGGCGGGGTATCATTTATTGTTCCCCCCGACTGGAACGTTATAATTGATGTAACATCTGTACTGGGAGGATTCTCTGATCAGCGAAAAGGAACATCATCAGCAATAGATATGTCAAGAACACTTATTATTAAAGGTGCTGTAGTATTTGGTGGAGGTGATGTAAAAGGTTACTAAGAAATGTTCCATCCTATAATCAGCAAAAGAAACAGGTTTTTTATTTACTGGCTGATCTGGCTTATAATAGGACTGGGTCAGTCAGTACTAATCATTTACACAACTGAGCTCACTGTTTCTACATCATTCAGTGATGGTTTTTTCTCTTCAATAATATTTGCAGTCATAGCCCTTACGCTATGGTTCCCTGTAAAACAGTTCAGTTCAGGTAAGAATACAATTATTATAGCTATAGTCAACCACCTGTTGATGGCTCTTATTGCTCTTGCTTTATGGATGTTCCTGACCAGGTTCCTGGTGCTGGCCATGTTTACTGAAAATGATGATTACCGTTCATTCTGGTCTGATTCACTCTATTACCGGATTGGAGCGGCCGCATTTATGTATACTGTGATTATACTTACATATTATCTGATGATCAGCGTTGATAATATTGCAAAGAAAAATATGAGGGAAGCCAAACTGGAAAATATGCTGAAAGAGACAGAGCTGATGATGCTGCGATCACAGATAAATCCCCATTTTCTTTTTAACAGCCTGAATTCAATAAGCTCACTTACAATATCAGACTCTGAAAGGGCCAGGGAAATGGTGATTAAACTATCCGATTTTATGAGGTATGCCCTGTCCAGGAAACAGGACAGGACGGTTACCCTTGAAACTGAACTTGAAAACCTCAGGTTGTATCTTGATATTGAAAAAGTAAGATTCGGGGAAAAGCTGGTGCTTGAAGAAAATATAGAGGACGAATGCATGCCAGTAAAAATACCAAATATGATACTGCAGCCTCTCTACGAAAATGCTATAAAGCATGGTGTCTATGAAAGTACAGAGATAGTGCGGATTAAACTTAATGCCAGAAGGACAAATGCTGCAATTAAGATTAGTATAGTTAACAATTTTGACCCGGAAAGTATACCTGCGGGTGGTACCGGAACAGGTTTGCTGAATGTTAGTCGCCGGCTTGAATTATATTATAGTGACAGGGCATGGCTCAAGACCACCAAGGAGGATAATATTTTTACTGCTGAATTATACATACCTGAACAAACAGATATCAGATCATGAATGATAAAGATAAAATTACAGCCTTAATAATAGAAGATGAAGAACCGGCCCGGAGTATTATCAAACATTATCTCCGGAATCATGATTCAGTTGAGTTAGTAGGTGAATGCCCTGACGGATATTGCGGCTTGATGAACATAAAGGAATTGAATCCTGATCTTATCTTCCTGGATATACAGATGCCCAAGCTTACAGGTTTCGAATTGCTCGAGGTGCTTGATGAAAAACCGGAGATAATTTTCACAACAGCATTTGATGAATATGCAATAAAAGCTTTCGACATGAATGCAGTGGATTATCTTCTCAAACCATTCCCAAAAAAACGTTTTGATGAAGCCGTAGAAAAGGCAATTACAAGGATAAGGAAAGGGGGAAATATGAAGAACAAAATACAAAAACTTACGACAGAAAGAGCTGATGGCTCTGAGCCCCTGAACAGGATAGTTATACGTAAAGGAAACGCTATCAGCTTTATTCCCGTTAAGAATATTCGTTATATGCAGGCTGAAGATGATTATGTTATGATCTATCATTTAAACGGGAAAGCACTGAAACAGCAAACCATGAAATATTACGAAAACAGTTTGCCCCCGAATGAATTTATACGCATGCATAGGTCATACATTGCATCTATTGAACATATAAGCAGGATTGAACCCTATGGTAAAGAAACATATATTGCCGTTATGAAAGAAGGTGAAAGGCTGCCCGTCAGTCGCACGGGTTATAAGAAACTAAGGGAAAAGATCAGTTTCTGAATTCAGCGTTTCAGGCGGTTTGAGCGTGCCCACTTACCTGTATAAGATTTCCATGGCCTGTACCTTTTAACCCATATTACAGGAACGGGGTCATAGCCGTGAGTGCCTCCGGGCCGGCACCTGCTGAAACGGTTTGTCGCAAGTAAAAAGCCCCTGAAAGGACCATGTAGCCTTAAAGCATCGATAGCATATTTGGAACAGGTCGGGGTATGCCTGCAGGAGGGCCCTGTAAGTGGTGAAATAAACCACCTGTAAAGGTAAAGTGGTACCAGTAAAAGGTATATAAGTATTTTTTTCAATATTGAAATATTTCAACTCAAAGATACTGCTAAAGATATAGAAAGGCTTTCTGCTACCTGTTTACGTCTATTTCTTCCCGACGTATTTCTTGATATCCGGCCAACAGTAAATAGCCTTATAAACTGCCCAAAAATAGTAAGAGCCAAAAACCATACTTCAAGACCCGGTTTATATTCAAGATATTCCGCGCCTGAAAAATAGATACCGGTAGCCAGCTTCGACGCCTGAAAAGCCAGTTGCCGGTTTTTTCAAATTCATGTACGAGGGCCATAGATCAATAAGTTATTTGAATGGCCAAATTCATTAAAATATTCAGAAACTGTATTTCATTCTTATAAATATCAGGTTGGCCCTTGTTCTTTCATCATCCAGTTCAGCATTGAAATGTTGCCATATAAAAGAGAAATCAAGATTTTCAGCCAGTGATATATCTATTGAAGGCCCGGCATAAAAACCCTCCAGATCAGGATACCATATTGCTGAGGCGCCAATATTAAACAATGATGTTATTGGGTAAGTTATGCTCCCGAACAATGAAAATTTAGAGAAAGCTAGAGACTTGGCTGAAAGATTTTCTGAATAAAAATCGTTAAAAGAACTTAATAAGAGAGGCTTATTACAATACATTGCCTGTATCTGCATCATCCCGGTGCCTGAGAACCCACGGTCCAGGCCTATTGTAAAAAGCCCTGTTCCTGTAGTATCTGAAAAATTGTCTTTGGCCTGAAACCAGCTTATCTCACCCCTGAAAGAGGTGCTGCCGAATCCACCTGACCATCCCGTCCCGAAAACAATATCTTCATCGTCAACCACGCCTGACAGAAACTGTATATCATATCCCAAAATATTAAACCTGTACATTGCTGCAAGAGTAAGATCGTCTTCACTATCGAGTGCTGCTGCAAGCTCAAGGCTTGAAGAATAACTGGGATAAATCTGCAATCTTACGGCATCACTTCCCGGCCTTTCCGGGTAATCGACATCAAAATATGAATAGGTATTAAAAACGTCATTGGGATTCCATACTATTGTTTGCCCCCAGTTTATTCTCTGCCGCCCTGCCCTTAACTGCACAGGCCCCATGGTTATATCAATCCATAAACGGTCAATCTTCGAATTCAGGATAAAAGAATTTTCGCTTAGAATATTCGCTGTAAGATCCATCAAGCCATTATCTGCATCCAGCCTGTCAGCATACATAGGGTCAAGTTTTACCATATCACCCGAAAAAAACCTGTTCCTGATATCTACTGCAAAAGTAAGCTTTGATCCCGCGTATAACCTGAAATTTAACCTGTTATGCACCAGGTTGTCATTAATCCAGTCTCCTTCAATATCTTCAAAGATCATACTCTGCATATTGCTTACATAACCATTCAGGCTTGACTGTAAGATCTTATCCTGCCCCTTCAGGTAGCCCGTACTAAATATTATGAATATTATAACCAGAATTTTTAAGCGCATACTATTTTTTTATTTCATCAGATACCACCTTGCCGTCTTCAAGGGTTATTACTCTCCTGGCTTTTTTTACAACCCTGGCATCATGTGTTGAGAAAATAAATGTGATATTCTCCTCCCTGTTAAGCTTCTCCATAATATCCAGGAGGTTTTCGGTAGCTTTAGTGTCGAGGTTTGCAGTAGGCTCATCTGCCAGCACAAATCTGGGCTTCGAAGCCAGTGCACGTGCAACTGCCACCCTCTGCTGCTGTCCTCCCGACAACTGTGAAGGCTTACTGTTAATACGGTCTTCGAGGCCCACTGCCTGCAGTAATTCTATCGTTCGCTTATCTCTCTCCTTACGTGGCCATTTCTGTAGTGACATAATAAACTCTATATTCTCTTTCGCGGTAAGCACAGGTATAAGGTTATATGACTGAAAGACAAAACCTATATTTCTCATCCTGAAATCAATGATAGTTGACGATTTCAGGCTTGCCAGGTTAGTATTGTTAACCATTATTTTGCCCCTGGTTGGCATATCCAGGCCGCCAATCATATTCAATAATGTAGTTTTACCTGAACCCGAAGGGCCTACAATAGCAGCAAATTCTCCCTCATTAAAAGTTAGGTTCACATCATTTACAGCATGCACTTCAACATGAGTGGTGTTGTAAACCTTATGTACGTTATTTAATTCAAGTACTTTCATTTTTCCTTAATATTATATTTTTATTGTATTTATTCTGTTCTCAATGCATCGGCCGGGTTCAGCTTCAGCGCTTTTAAAGCCGGGTAAACCGATGACAGTATTCCGGTGATTATTATTAAGATGGTTACTATGATAAAGAAATCCATCCCGATATCAGGGTATATATGTGCTGAATAACCCATTGCCTCAAACCCTTCCTGCATGGAAGAAAGACTTATTCCCCTGGCGGAAGTAATTTTAATTATTATCCAGCTTACTATCATTCCTGCCACACCACCTGTAAGCGACAGAAATACTGACTCTGTCATTATCATCCTGAACACTTTCTTCTTATTCATACCTATGGCAGTGAGCATACCCAGTTCTTTAATCCTTTCCAGCACAACCATGAGCATGGTATTAACTATACCGAATGCCAGGGCAGCAAGTATTATTACCATGAAAAAACCATATATCACTCCTGCAAAATCAGACATCATAGCTATATCAGGCTGTATCTCCTTCCAGTATAATACTTCAAGGTCAGGCAGATCAGCCCTTAACTTTGCTGTTAATTCCCTGGAATCATCAATATCTTCAAGTCTTATGAGGACCTGGTGAGATATATTCTCAGGAAATTCAATCAGTCTTCTTAGAATGTCGTCCCGTACAAAGACCTGTGTTGATTCAAACATACTGTTTGGAATATTATATATCCCGCCTACCCTGAAGATACCTCCTGTCTGGTGACCATAACTATCGACGAAGGTGAGGGTGAATTTTGCCCTTTTCCTGAATGTCTGTGATTCTTCAAGAATAATTCTCCCATATTCTTTTTCCTGTTTGACTGTTATTACCGATTGCACAGCCTTTTTAAAACTCCTCTCATTATCGAATCTTTTACCGGAGAATCTACCTATTTCAGTAAGTATCTCTTCAGGTAAACCTGCTTCATTCAGTTCATCCAGAACATTATTATTGATCTGGTAACGTATTATATTCAGGTTTTTTGCAAGGTCCATACCTATATATGCCAGCTCTTCGCGGTCCGGGTCGCCGAAATAATCACCTGTTCCTGGCTCCAGCTCTTTATATAATCCGAATAATTCCTTTTCCTGCCCGGGATCTATTCCAATTATGTTTACACCGGCACTCTTCCTGGCTGTGCTGGCCATACCAACCACAAACAATCTTTCCCCCACTACCTTAATCTCCTCTATACCTGACAGATATTTCTTTATTTCATCTGTGTTTTCAATATTACATGCAAGATCATTATTAAACCCGAAGTCAGGGTGGGTAATTTTTATATGTGATATCTCGTTTTCAAGCACCTCATCGACACGCTGATCGATTGTTCCATTCATTACACCCACAGCAAATACACCAGCAAATATCCCAACTGTTACCGATGCTACTACAACAAGACTTCTGATCTTGTTTCGCCATACATTTTTCCATGCAGTTTTTGTTATCATTTCAATAGTGTTTTATGCTTTAAGAGCGTTTACTTCTTTCATTTTATTTATTTTGACAACGGGATATGTTATTGCTACCAGGACTATTATTGCCACCACCAATGACTGGGAAATGAAGTATTTATCAATCCATTGGAAAGCCAATTCAGGTTCAAAACCATACTCTTCGAAAATCTTGGTAAACTTGCTGGGGAAGTGTATAGGGTGATGATATCCATAAATTATTGCCGGCAGGGCTACCCCGCTACCAGCCAGGATACCCAGTAATCCTATATACAGCATTTCATAAACCATTACACCTGCCATTTTGGTTTTCTGCATGCCTATGGCAACAAGCACACCAAACTCCCTTCTCCTTTCTGCTGTCATCATAAGGACGGTACCAAATACGCCAAAGGCAATTACAAGGTACAGTATGCCAATCATTATTAAACCGCCTTTATCATCTGCATCGAGCTGCTGTACAAGGGTCTCGTTCATTTCCCTCCAGCCCAGCACCCTGTATGGATTTTCAAGATTTATATCAAGGCGTTTTATCGTATTATCTATAGCATCATCGCTGTTGTCCTTAATATGTACAACCATTGCAGTAAACATATCATTAGTATAGAAAAGAGTCTGGCAGATATCAACAGGGAGGTATACTATCTTATTTTCAATATCCGGGTTGGGTATTTTAACAATGCCTTCTATAACATATTTACCAGCTGCAGTATAACCGTGGTAAGCCTGCCCTAAAAGAATAATTGTATCACCCCTTTCCAGGCCAAGGTATTTTGCCAGCTTGTCTCCTACCAGTGCAGCATTTTCCCCCATGCTGAAATACCCGTTATCAACGCTTGCATATTTTTCAAACAGTGGCATAAGGGCATCTTCATCACTTTTTTTTATCCCCAGGTCGATTTGCAGCCTGCCGGCTGATGAATACGAATTACCAAGGAAAAGATCCATGTTCTCAGCAAGGTAATCAGGTATATTCTCAGACTTTATCTTTTCCACTGTTTCTTCAGTCAGGCGGTATTTGACAAGTTTGCTTTCAACATCTGATAATAGCTTTTCTTTCTCCGGATCTATCCCCATCACCAGTACCCCTTTTGACCGTGATCCGCTTGAAGCAAGGGCAAAAGATTCAAAACGGGGTATTACATCTTCAACATTTCTGTCACTTTTTATCGTTTCAGTCAGCTCGCCCGTATTCACAAATACATTATCTACTATTTTATTTTCCCAGAAATCTTCGTCCTGAACCTGTATATACCCGGAATATGATTCTATTATATTCTTATACATTGAATCGTAGGTGCCCAGCTGCAGTGATCTCATTACCAGGGCAAAGAAAACTGCGAAGAATACTGAGGCGACAGTAATAAATGTTCTTCGCCTGTTCCTCCACAGATTTCTCCATGCCATTTTATAATTTTTCATATCTGTAGCCCTTTTATTTTTTTATCTTACCCTTTTAAGGTTTTGCTGTGAGAAAAAACTTTCTTCCAATGGTATATTAAATTCTATCCCCTCAATTACAACTATGGTCTTATAACCTTCTTCATCCTCCGGTATTAATTCAAGCACCGAGGGTATAAGCCTGCCATCCATATTTTTTATGTCCTTACCAAGTTCAGTCCTCACCAGGTAACCGTCCTCATCATACAGTTCAGCTTTCATGAACAGGTAATCTTTTTTATCTATCCATCTTATTTGATGACCCCAGATAACAGCTGCATCTTCTTTTGCCTGCATTTTTATTTTGTAGCATACGCGGCCTTCAATTTCTTCCTCACCTATTATTTCATGAGTGTAATCATCAACAACAGAAGACTCTTTCAGAATATCGTCATTGGTATAATCAGATCCCATCCATCCCTGTGACATCATTGAAGGTGGAAGCTTTATCATCCTGCTTATAGTAGGATTCCAGCTCCACATTTCAGTACTCCTTTTCAGGAAGCTCTGCCCCTTATCCCTTGCAGGTGCAGTTATAAGGGTAAGAGCAAATTCCGTTCCCCTGGTCCAGTTCTTAAATTCCAGTGTCCGCTCCCATTCAGGACGGATAATAGTCATTGCCATTATCCCATAACTTGATTCTTCTCCGTTTATTTTATCATTTGCCCTTTTGACTATCTCCCTGGCGTCCTGGGCTGTTACTGATAAAACCGTACATACAATTAATAAAAATGCGATCAGTCCTTTTTTCATTTTTCAATTTCAGTTATTTATATTTCTTTAATATTATTTCCTTTATTTTATCTACAGGAAACAGTTCAGGGTTAGCTACATAATTCATACCTATACCATCAAGCATAGCCCAAAATAACAGTGCTTCGGCATAAGGGTCTTCACAACCCCTTGTTTTGAAATAATCTGTTAGCAGTGCAATATAGCTTTTTATAGTTTTTGCCAGCCTCACTTCAACAAGCTTAATAACAGGTTCCTGTACAAATAGCGTAAAATACAGTCTCCAGAACGAAGTATCGTTTTCAAGAAGATTAAAGAACCTGGTTAACATATATTCGATCCCATCTCCTGTTAGAACACCATCCTTATTGGGATCCATCATTTTATCTATGTTCTCTAAGCCTGAGTAAATAATTTCTTTTATCAGGTCTTCCTTACTATTAAAATAATTGTATAATAAGCCTTTTGATATCCCTGCATTCCTGGCAATATTGCTTATTGTTGTACCATGGTATCCGTTTGAGGCAAACAACTCGAGTGCAACCCTCATTATAAGGTTTCTCCTTCCCTCCCTTATTCCTTTAAATTGTAGAGGTGTGCGTGGCATAACTTTTTGATTAAACGCTCAGTCAATATTTTCTTAAACAAAATACCGTTTTTGAATGAACGGTCAGTCAAATATAATATATTTAATATATCATTGTCAAGATTTTTGTGTTAGTCATTGGTTAATACTCCCCATCATTCCAATAATCCATCATTCCATCATTGACTCACCCTGCTGACGCGGATCTCTTTCAAACCGCTGGCGCGGATCCGACTCAACCTGCTGGCGCGGATCTGACTCAACCTGCTAGCGCGGATCTCCCTCTGTCCGCCGAAGCCACCAGGCGAAGGCGGAAGATCCGTGCCGGAGAATTCGTCTAGCTCGCAGCCATCCTCTGTCTGCCGAAGCCATGACCCTGCGACTTGCCCTGA
>Ga0209121_10003396_pt1 | contig 15469 bp, 12 predicted proteins | sample Cruoilmetagenom3_FD_187292 | JGI IMG/M metagenome (GOLD analysis project Ga0209121, IMG submission 187292) | Oil polluted marine microbial communities from Coal Oil Point, Santa Barbara, California, USA - Sample 3 (SPAdes) (version 2) | ecosystem: Environmental > Aquatic > Marine > Oil seeps ...
CAGAAAACCGTGCTTGCCGTCGATCCCGGTTACCGTACCGGATGCAAGGTCGTATGCCTTGACCCGCAGGGCAAGCTTATGCATAACGACACCATCTTTCCCCTTAAACCTCAAAGTCGTACGGATGAATCAGCCGGGAAGCTAAAGTCGCTGGTCGAAAAGTTCAATATTGAAGCGATTGCTGTCGGCAACGGTACGGGCGGCCGTGAAGCGGAGACATTCTGCAGAGGCATTGATTTTAACCGTCAGGTAACGGTGGTAATGGTAAACGAGAGTGGCGCCTCGGTATACTCGGCTTCCGGGGTTGCGCGAGATGAATTCCCGGATTACGATGTCACGGTTCGTGGCGCCGTGTCAATCGGGAGGCGCTTGATGGACCCCCTGGCGGAACTGGTAAAAATCGATCCGAAATCCATCGGCGTTGGGCAGTATCAACACGACGTGGAGCAAAAAGCCCTGAAAAAATCCCTTGATGATATTGTGGCCAGTTGCGTGAATTCTGTCGGTGTGGAGGTAAATACGGCAAGCAAACAGCTCCTTAGCTACGTATCCGGGCTTTCGGAGAGACTGGCAGGAAATCTGGTGAAACGCCGTGATGAAAAAGGGGCTTTTCCATCACGGGCAGAGCTGATGAAGGTCTCCGGTATGGGACCGAAAACATTTGAGCAGGCAGCTGGTTTCCTGAGGATTGGCGGAGCGAAAAATCCCCTTGATGCCTCGGCCGTCCATCCTGAAAGCTATCCCGTTGTCACGGCAATGGTAGATGATCTCGGTTGTACGGTTGCCAACCTGATGGGTGACCCCGAACTGCGAGGCAGAATAAATTTATCGGATTATGTTACCGACGCAGTTGGCATGCCGACGCTGACGGACATTATGAACGAACTTGCAAAGCCGGGAAGGGACCCGCGCGAGCAATTTGAGCTGTTTGCTTTCACTGAAGGTATCAACGAAATCGGCGATCTGGAAACGGGCATGAAGCTGCCCGGTGTCGTGACGAACGTAGCCGCATTTGGAGCGTTTGTGGATATTGGTGTTCATCAGGACGGTCTTGTACACATCAGCGAACTTGCCGACAGGTTTGTCCGAAATCCGCACGATGTGGTGCAGGTAAACCAGAAGGTTTCGGTAACTGTCACGGGCGTGGATATTGAGCGGAAACGCATTGCACTGTCGATGAAGAAAGATCCGTTCGAACCACATGAACGACGAAGTGAAGAAACAGAAACGGTAAAAAAGCCAAGCGGCAAACGTCCAAAGCCGAAAAAGCGTGAGAAACAGGCATCACCCAGGGGGCCATTCGCGGATGCTTTAAAAAACTGGAAGTCCTCGAAATCTTAAAGTTGGTATAAAATGAGACGTTATGCAAAGGTCTCAAAATGTGAACAGAGAAACGGGCTGTTGCCCAGGCGAAAATTCCTTTGAATTCAGAGTTTGACCATGAATTTCACGTGTTTTTTGTGAAATTCACCACATAATATTCGAAAATATTCTTCCATTTATTTACTTTTTTATGTCTTTGTTTGTAGGGTCAAGCCACTTTTTTCCTCTACCGAATGAGAAAACATGAGGGTTGGTTGAACCTTCCTCTTTAACGGTAATATATGAGGAAAGCCACACTCCCCACAGATACCATATGTGAAACATTATTAAAAGAGTTGCCACAGTTATCAATTCAAATATTCTGAATAGTACTAACATATTGCTTTTCCTCTTTTCTCGAATTACTTATTTTATGAAAAGGTAGAGCAATTAATATGCCAGTTAATTGTGTTTATATTTTAAAATGCAACAACTGTAAATTGATTAGTAATAACATTATGTTATAAGTCCAGACATTTCATCGGAATAAAATGTCTGTTCCATTTATCGATTATTTAAACGTCTTATCCTGCAAAACTACAAATTTTGGAGTTTCTGTGATTGATAATGGCGTGAAGAATTGAATGACGGGATTTAATTTGGGGTAAACATGAAAATGTTTCTACAATGTTTGTGCCTCAGGCAGGGGTAAGATCAAGGTTCCCTTCTTTACGCTTCTTATTTGGGGCCAGGTTCATTCAAACCTGACCCCAAATTTGCGTCTGACTTCATTTTACTTACGAATATTTTTCTCTGAGAGCTATCTTGTTGATTTTGCCAACACTGGTTTTTGGAATTTCGTCAACAATCTCAAACCGATCCGGGACACCATACTTCGGGATCTTTCCTTCAGCTGCAAAGTTTTTCATAAACTGAACGAAATCATCACTGGTGACCTTGCCTTTGAACTCAGGTTTCAAAACAACCACAATAAGCGGTCTTTCACCCCACTTTTCATCAGGGACGCCAATGGCTGCGGATTCTGAAACTGCTTCATGATGACTCATTAGATTTTCCAGATCAAGTGATGATACCCATTCTCCACCCGTCTTGATTACATCTTTCAGGCGGTCGGTAATCTGGATATAACCTTCCTCATCAATATAAGCAATGTCTCCCGTGTGCATCCATCCGTCCCGCCACAACTCTTTTGTCCTTTCTGGATCCTTGTAGTAAGTATCCGTAAGAGAGGGGGTTCTCAGTACAAGTTCGCCCGTCGTCTTGCCGTCATGAGGAAGGAAATTACCCATTGGATCCATAAGCTTGACTTCACAAAATGCAAAAGGAAGACCCGTTTTGATTAAGACATCCACCTTTTTATCATCATCCCATTCAAGCATATGATCTTTGAGGTTTGCCACGGTTACGGCGGGGCATGTCTCCGACATCCCGTATGCTGCGTATATTTCGATACCAAGTTCCATGGCGGCCTTGGCCAATCCCTTGGGGAGGGCTCCCCCGCCTATGACCACTTTCCAGTGGGATAAATCAACTTTCTTGGCGACAGGGTTTGATACGAGCATATGGATAATTGTGGGAACACAATGTGAGAGCGTTACCTTTTCACCGAGGATCAATTTTAGGAGCATTTCCGGTTCGTATTTGCCCGGATAGACCTGTTTGACTCCGAGAAGGGTCGCCAGCCAGGGGACCCCCCATGCATGGACATGGAACATGGGTGTCAGGGGCATATAGACATCGCCTGATCTAAATCTGCCGGGGGATTCGTAGCATCCGAACGATATCGCTTCACTCATGCAGTGGAGCATGAGCTGCCGGTGCGAGAAATAAACACCCTTGGGCAGCCCCGTTGTCCCGGTTGTATAGAAGAGTGTTGCCCTTGTATTCTCATCGAAATCAGGGAATTCATAATCGGGAGAAGCCTCTTTCAGCATCTCTTCATATTCGATGTCTATTTTTATCTTCGTTTCAGGTATATTATCTTCGTCTGTGAGAACAATGACCTTTTTCACGGTTGTCAACTTGTCCCAGATGGCCTCCAGGAGCGGTAAAAACTCGGAATTAATTAAGACCACGTCATCCTCTGCATGATTCATCGTATAGAGAATTTGCTCGGGAGATAACCGCCAGTTCATTGTATGCAGCGTGGCGCCCATCATGGGTACGGAAAAAAGGCACTCCAGGTAACGGTGGCTGTCAAATTCGAAAACACAAATGGTGTCACCGTGTTTAACCCCAAGTTTTTCAAGTCCATTTGCAAGGCGGTTGATTCGCTCATACATGGTTCTGTATGTATGCCTGACCTTGTCCCTGTAAACAATTTCCTGATCGGGAGCGTTGATAATCGGATTGACAAGTAATTTCTTGATAAGTAACGGATACTGATAAGCCTCACCCGGCTGATACACTTTCTCTGCCATAATGTTTCCTCCTTTTTTTTGTGTGATAAAAATGTAAACCCCTTTGTGAAGAAACTATAAAATATTCACCTCCTTTCTAAGGATTTTTATTGATCTGTGACTTATCATTAATTTTTTTCGCTATCTCTTTTCCTGTCAGATGTAACATCCCTGTTCCCGGGTTGCGTGGTAAGTGATACAGGAATTAATAATATCTCAAAACATGCTTGTTTTTCTGTAAATTGTCAAGTGGTATCTTTAAGTTACAAATATATACGGGCTTCGTTTATAGTTTTTGATTGAAGTACAGTCAGGGGAGGGCTAAATTGTATATTATATTTAATTGTGTATGGGTCTTTTTTGATTTCGCAAGAGTTCAGTAAAAAATAAATGAGGAGGAATTCAAAGTCTCTTTTTCTCGTTCAGCATGGAAAAACCCTGTCAAAAGAGATCAATTCCGATCACCCCCTGCCTTAACCAGAGACGCAAATCCCTTTTTGCATTTGCGGATGACATATATTCATTCCTTATCTTTCAGGCTCGCTCGTTTAATAACATCCGTTCCGAACTTGTCGGTTATCGTATCGATTGCCTCATCCAGTTTTTCCCAGTTGGAGTTCTTTGTATCATCACGTTTAAAGATGTCAATCTGTATCGGTTCTGCTTCGGAGACAAGGTTGGACACTCCGACACCGATTAGTCTTACCTTCTTCGGCAGCCTGTAGCTTTCAAGTAATTGAAAGGCTTCCCTGATAATTACTTCAGAAGATTGTGTCGGGTCTTTGATTGTAACGCTTCTGGTAACCTGTTTGAAATCCGAATGTTTTATCTTGATGTTGATAGTCCTTGCCCTTATGTCCAATCTCCTCAACTCTCTTCCAACTTTTTCCGCCTGCTTCAGAATATATTTTTTGAGCACCTGTTTATCGTCTGTATCTTCGAGAAGGGTTTCTTCGGAGCTGACTGATTTTGTCTCCGAACCGGATGTTACTATTGATCTGTCAATACCATCGGCAAGTTCCATAAGCCTGCGGCCAAATTTGCCGGACTTTTTTATAAGTATTTCTTCGGGATATTTTCTCACATCACCGAGAGTCTTGATTCCCAGCAGTTGGAGTTTATCATGAGTATTCTTTCCGACGCCGGGTACTTTATGGATCGGGAGAGACTCTATAAACTGTCGGACATTTTCCGGCATAATGATTGTCAGTCCATCGGGTTTATCCATATCCGATGCGATTTTTGCCAGAAACTTGTTCGGTGCGGCTCCCAGTGAACAGGCCAGGTTCAACCTTTCTTTTATCCTTTTCTTGATACTGAGGGCGATTTTCCTTACCCCTCCGAAAAGCCTTTCACAGCCAGTAACATCAACATAGGCTTCGTCAATTGAAACGGGTTCAACGAGTGGAGAGAATTCGCGAAGAATGGACATGAGCTTTGCTGATAATTCTTTGTAGCGGCCCATCCTGGGCGGAAGAAAAATTGCTTCGGGACACTTTCCCCGTGCCTGAAACACCGGCATGGCAGAATGGACTCCAAACTTTCTCGCCTCGTAATTTGCAGCAGACACAACACTGCGTTCAGACTGTCCAGCTACGATTACACACCGGCCCTTCAGCAGGGGATTATCCAGCTCTTCCACTGAGGCATAGAATGCGTCCATATCTATGTGGAGGATCATATGATTTACAAACTCTTTATAAGGTTTTTTTTGCCGTTTTCAGATCGGTACGGTAATTATAAATCCTTTTCTCGTTATGATCTATGCAAATTTTCAGTCGTGAAATAATAAAGGCAGAATCTTGCCAATCTCATTTTAACACCTTGACAAAATAAAGATATATACGTAATTTTCCGATAATAATATAAACTCCCAAAATTATTTTTTCATCAAAGGAGGATTACACCCATGACTTTTACAAAAGCAGAGATGATCAAATCGATCCAAAACCAGTTCGGCCTTCCTCAAAACAAATCCACAGACATATTCGAATCCTTTATGGAGATAATAAAAGCATCCCTCGAAAACGGTGAGGATGTCATGATCAGCGGGTTCGGGAAATTCTGCGTCAATAAAAAGAACGAGAGGAAAGGGAGGAATCCTCAAACAGGAGAAAATATCACGTTAGCGCCGAGGAAAGTGGTCACGTTCAGGTGTTCACGGAAGCTGAAGGATAGCGTCAATAAAAAGTAAGCTGAAACAGAGTCGGCAAATTGATAGATATAAACAGCAAAGGAAGCATAATAAGAATACTATATAACCAGCTGCGTCCTGAAACCCTGGAATCGGTCATTGAAGAATTTGTTACCCGTGATGGAACCGACTATGGCGGAGCAGAGATATCCCTCAAACGAAAGATAGATCAGGTAAAAAGGCAACTCAAATCCGGCCAGGCCGTTATTTTATTTGATGAGTCGACCAAAACCTGCAACATCTTTTCGAAAAGCGATCCACGGGTAAAGGATCTTGAAATATAATTTTTACGATTTCGTCAGGAATTGAAAATTCGAGACGTGTTTCGCGAATATAAAAAACAAATCCCGTTCGTTACGGTACCTGCTGCAAAATAGGGGTTTATACTTTCTCAAAGATATACGAACAACCCTCGAACCGCAAAAGTTTGTGAGTTTGAAAGGGCAGCTTTTCATGACTTCCGATTATCAAAAAACCGCCATCAGTCAGACCCTCCATTACCTTATGAAATGCAGGTTCCTTGATCTCCTGCCGATAATATGTCAGAAGGTTGTTTCGCAGAAAAATGATCTGAAATTTTTTCACAGGAGGCGGCTGGGTTATGGGATCATAGATCTCCCATATAATTCCCTCCTTTGCCTGATCTGCTATTAAATAATTTGATTTGTCTTTAGATGCGTGAAAGTAGGCCTTTTTAATTTCTTCGGGTACCTCTTTTAAGGCGCTTCGGTCGTAGACTCCTTTCCTGGCTTTGATCAGGTAATCGGGATTGATATCAGTAGCCCACAACTGAAGCCGGGGGAGCTGTTCAAATTTCTTCGCAAGCATAGACCACAGTATTTTAAGGCTGTAAGCCTCCTGCCCAAGGGCACACCCTGCTGACCAGACACGCACTTTCTCCTGGTATTGAGTAATAATGTTCGGAATAATCTTTTCTTCCATGACCTTCCATAAATGGTGGTCGCGGAAAAAGCGACTGATGGAAACAGTCATCAACCGGTCAACATCTTTTATGATCTCAGGATTATTGTCCAGGGCATAAAGGTAATCCTCCATGGTATGACAGCCGAGTTGCTGCATGTGCCGGCTGATCCGCTTCTTAACTCCCCTTCTTACTTTACGATAACCTCGCCAGGAAAGGCCGAAGTGATCCAGGAGTTGACTAAATTGACGATCATCCATATTGCGAAGCGGTTACCGGAGACCTTTGCAAAACTACGATTCAGGATATATTTGATTTCCAATATAAAGTCCGAACAGATATGGTTTCTGGCCCAGGAAGGCCAGTGCCTGATTTCTTACCTCTTCTTCGGCAAAGTTCACCGTATAACGAAAAGTCTGATAGTCGAAGGTTATACTACGGGCGAAATACAGGGGTTTGAGAGTATTGATAATTTCTATTTTTTTCTGTTCAGATGCACCATCGAAAAGATAAAAAAGACTATAAACAACATGGGACCAGAGCATAATATCTACTTCATAATAGTCCATTAACTGCATATGATCGATTTTTCGGTACGCATAGATATTCAGATACTTTTTGACTAAATCACGATATTCTTCATATTCCTTACGGCAATCCTGTTTGAGCTTTACGATATCGATAGCTAAAGACTGGGGTTCTGTCAACTTTTCCAAGCCATAACGTTCAACAGCTTGAGCCTCGTTTTGCCATATTGTTTCCGCATCTTTTTTCAGCCATTTTCCCAGCCATTTGGATTTATATTTGTGCAAAGTAGAAAAGAGTGTATAGACAACCTCTTCAAACATCTGGCCAAGCTTGGGGGCGCTGGCATTGTGAACCTTTGAACCCATTCCCGTTTGACAAACCCTGAAATCACCAAAAAAGGCGTTCAATGACATAAAAATATCGATGCCGTATTGTCGCGTCATATCGCCCCATTCCTGTTCGAGCCAGTATGAACAAAGCTTTGAGGAAAAGGCAAAATCTCCTCCGATTGGTTGGCGGACGTCGAGACCTGCCAGTGAAAATACGAGAGGGTAGCAGAGATGATTTGTGATAGTTCCGTCAAATTGGTGTCTCGAGTAAAGGGGAGTGACAAAATCATTTCCTTCTTTGACAGGATAACCGAGATATTTTATCCATTCCGGTGTAATCGATCGAAGATCCGCATCAACAACGATTACGATTCTGGCCTCCACATCCCTGCAAAAATTAAAAAGATTCCAGAAATTGTTTCCCTTTCCCTTCACCCCCTCTGGTGTGGAAATGTACTTTTTGTATATTCCGGAAGGTACCTGGGCAGATAAAAACGCTTCTTGTGTGTCATCAGGGCTATCATTGTCAACATTTACGATAATATTTTTTGTATCGGGAAAGTATTCAGCGAGACCCTGACCTGCCATACTGACAACATGACCAATCGTTTTTGACTCGTTATAGGAAGGTATACCAACAACTACATCATATTTCTTTTTTGCATCCATTTATTCGTCCTCTTTCGATTTCTCCGGGATTATGAAAAAATCATTTGCAATATAAACGCTGTCTGCAATCTCACTTTTGTAAGCATACAACAAAACTGATAAAACATTCAAGAAGTTATACTTCTGTTTTGCCTCAAAAAAGAGAGGCTCAGCCCTCGATCCTGAAAAGTTCCTTTATTGTTGCTTCTTCTTCTTTTTCTGTCGAGTTCGACCTGTTCCAGAACAGCAGGATTTTGTCCCGGAGCCAGAGAGCCTGGTATGGGGTTAGCTTTTCCAGTTTGTCGATTAAGTCATTTGTGTCAACTTCAAATTGTTCTCCCAGTCTCTCGTATTTTTCCACGTCTTCAACATCCCAAACGAACAAAGTCGGCCAGGATTTTAGCCTGCCTATTTCCATCTGAGTGTTTCTGAAAACGTTGCAGAGCAGAGAAGCCTCTTTTATGGAAAATTGATCTTTCATTTCATTTTCGACCATATCAAGGATGGCGTAGTAACACTCGAGATCCCGCTGGATAATGGTTGAAAAATCTTCTCCCCTCTGTTCAATTTTTTCCTGGAGAGGTTGGGGTAGGTGTACGATTTTTTCCATCTTTCATGCCTCCGCTTATTTTCCAGTTTTTATTCATAAAGAGCTACAGGAGTCGGGGAATCGATACAAATATATAGGGCTGTTGTTAATGAATGAGTCAGGATATAATACCTTCAGGTGTTTCCATCCGGGAAGAGGAAAATTGCAGGATATGACTCTGGTGCCCGGTTCAAGTTCTTTTTCCAGTTTTTGAGCCAACCTCTTCATGACATCGGGGAAGAGGTAACAGAAAACCACGTCTGCGTCATTGATGCTCACTTTCCAGAAGTTTTTGCACAGGACTTTAACACCTTTTAGCCGTATGGTCCGAAGACGTGCCAGTATATAGGCCAGAGGATTTACTTCATAGCCCAAAGCCCTGACACCGTAGCGCTTCCGCGCTTCGCGGAGGACCCTTCCGTCACCGCAGCCGATATCCACGAGCATTTCATTTGTCTCCATGGGTACCGCATCGAGGAAAGTCCTTACTCTTATAGAGGCCGAAGGGTGAAACATGGCACCGTGTGTGATCCTGAAAACCGACAAGATAGAAAGGACAAGGATTAATTTTGCGATGAAAAGACTCCCGATCAAGATGAGAGCCACAAAAACCCAGATAGGCATATCTTTTCTCCCGCCGCCTTATAAACCAGTTGTGATGTCTTTGTCAAAACTAACCTCGCCATCAATCAACAGAATCATTCACTTGGGGTAGCCGGTAATTTCCCTGATTTGTTTATAGAATGGCTTGAGGCGTTTGTACATCTTTTTGTAAATGTCACGGTAAAGTTCGTTGTATATGGAATGGTTTTTCATGTTCGGTTCAAATACTTCACCGACATGGGTCATGGCCTTAATTGCCGCCTCAAAGTCACTGTGAAGGCCGAGTCCGACGGCAGCGTCTATGGCCGCGCCGAGTCCCGAAGTTTCATAGATATGAGCTTTGGCGGTTGGCAGTCCAAAAATATCCGCCGTCAGTTGCATGACACTTCTGCTTTGTGAACCGCCGCCTGATACACGGAGAGTTGTGATAGGAACCTTCGTCCGCTTTTCTATGCGCTCCTTGCCTTCTCTGAGGGCATAGCCCAACCCTTCCAGAATTGAACGATAGAGATGTGCCCTCGTGTGAACATCGCCGAAACCGATAATGGCTCCCTTGGCTTCAGGCCCCGGGAGTTTCAATCCGGGTGACCAGTAAGGCTGTAGTACAAGTCCCCTAGAGCCCGGAGGAATATCCTGCACCAGCTTTTCGAAAAGGGCTTCGGCTTCTAATCCCCGCTCGGCAGCCTCCTGCTGTTCCTGAAGGCCGAATTCCCTTTTGAACCAGCTTACCATCCAGAACCCGCGATAGATCTGTACTTCTATTGTATGATAACCCGGAACGGCCGAGGGATAAGGAGGTAGCAGCGGTATGGCTTCAACATACTTTTTGTGCGTTACGTTAATGGTGGCTGTCGTTCCATAGCTCAAGCAGCCGATGGAGGGATCGAGACTTCCCGATCCGATGACCTCACACGCCTTATCTGCAGCGGCTGCCACAAGGGGCAATCCGGCGGGGATTCCCGTCTCTCTGGCCGCAATTTCGGAAATAGTTCCAAGAGTTTCTCCTGGTGGAATCAGCCTGGGCAATAAGGCACGATCCATGGGCAAAACCCTCCATTTCCAGTCCCAGTCAGAGGCCCAGCGCAGGTGTCTGTAGTCGAAGGGGATATAGCCGACCTGGCAGCCGATGGAATCGACAAACTCTCCGGTAAGCCTGTGGGTAAGATACCCTGAAAGGAGCAGATACTTGTTCGTCTTCTTCCAAACGTCCGGCTCGTATGTACGTATCCAATTCGCTTCCGCTTCTGCCTGAAAATAGGCAATAGTGTCGCTCATATTAATAAGCCTGAAAAGAAGTCCCCAGAGTCCACCGATGGGTGACTGCCCATGTGTTTTACGTTGATCCAGCCAGTGCATGGCAGGGCGAAGAGGCTTTCCTTCTCTGTTTACGTTGATAAGCGTGCCTCTCTGGGTGGTGAGGGCTACACCGGCGATACGTTCTTTATTGACTTTTTCCTGTTGCCAGAGACCCTGGCAGGCTTGGCAGAGGGACTGCCAGAAAACCTCGGGATCCTGCTCTGCCCAGCCGGGATGTTTGGAGAAGTAGGGTGGTTTGAAGGGAACCATTTCCATTGCCACCAGTGCGCCGTCCGGATCGAAGACGAGGGCCTTCAGGCTCTGCGTTCCGTTGTCTATGGCCAGTATCAGATCTTTATTGTTCATTAATTTCGTGCCGTTTGTTGATAATTTAAAGGGTTCAAGGTTTGTTGCGCTGCATCCTGAAAGAAATTGTATTGAAAAACTGTTTTATGGCCGTCCAGACATCCTTTATAGAAAGAATTCTCTTTTTCTCCGGAATCTCAACTTCCCTGAACGGCAGCGAATAAGCACGTTTCACCATGTCAAGATACATCGCTATTTCCTCTTTCCAGCGTTTCCTGTCCCATGGCAACGAAGATTCGCAGAGTTCCTGAATTCGATTAAGGTATTCTTTCCCGCCTTTACGTGTAAGCAATCCTATGCGTACCCGTCTCAGGAGCAGATCGTCGAGATGTTTCACCTGCTCGCGTTTTGCCACAAAGGGCAACTCCGCCCATAATGTATGAGTGCCGGGAATTGTTGATAGATCTTCGGGAGAGGCCATTGTCACAAGCTCTTGTGCGGCGTTGCCGTATCGACCATAGAGACGTCGCCATGTATGCGGAGATAGCCCGTAATCATCCTCCGGTATTTCAGGTGCAGGTGAGAAAACGGGAATATGCCGATCAGGTTCCTGATCTGATGTTAGAAAGGGCTTGACTTCGTTGAGGGCATCCCAGGCCATCCTGCGAAATGTTGTGAGTTTTCCTCCTGTTATCGTTACAAGTCCCTTATCTGTCCAGACGACATGATCGCGTGATTCCTCAGAAGGAGACAGTTTCCCCTCGCTCAGTACGGGCCTGATCCCTGCAAATGTAGAAATGATATCATCAACAGAAATATCAAGGGAAGGGAAAAATTCATGTAGCCCCTCCATGAGGTATGAAACTTCCTCTTCGGCAATGGCGGGTTCGATGGAAATATCATCTTCATGATCGAGATCGGTTGTGCCGAAGAGAACGGCACCTTCCCAGGGAATAACAAAGACAGGTCTGTGATCTGCGGGATGTATAAAACTCACGGCCTGGGCGACAGGCAATACCCAGTGAGGAAAGATGATATGACTGCCGCGCAAGGGACGCAGATGGAAATCCGGATCGGGCGAGGAATGCAACATCTCCGCCCATGAACCCGTTGCGTTAATAACTGCGCCGGTTGAAAGTGTTTTCGTCGAATGTGTTTCCGTGTCCTCTACCGTAACACCAACGACGTTACCTTCGGCATTGCGTTGTATTCCTGTCACCGAGGTGTAATTCGTCGCCGAAGCCCCCGATTCAACAGCATCATTAATCAATCTCAGGACAAGCCGGGCATCATCAACCTGGGCATCAAAAAAATGGAATCCTCCGATGAGGTCTTCCTGCTTCACATGGGGCAGAAGCATGGAAAACTCCTGTGCATCGTAAAATTTGTGCTGCTTTTCAAAAGCCATCATATCGTAAAGTGTGAGACCTGCACTGAGGGTTGTTTTACCGGGGCTTTGATCTTTATAAACGGGCATCAAAAAACCAAGAAGATCAACCAGTCCCGGTGCCTCCTTGAGCAGACGTTCACGTTCTTCTACGGAAGCCTTGGTCAACAGTAACTTGCCCTCCTTAAGGTACCTCAAACCTCCATGGACCAGTTTTGAGGAACGGCTTGAAGTCCCCCAGGCAAAATCCATCCGTTCCACAAGAAGTACACGCATCCCCATACGGGATGCTTCCCGGAAAATGCCCGCGCCGGTAATGCCTCCGCCAATAACAATCAAATCCCAGTTTTCCGGTAGATTCTTAATGGCCATGCTCGATACCCTTTATCCGTTCTGATTTATGCTGTTTAAAAATTAAATTGATTTCGTCGGATTCATACGCTCGTCGGGGTCAATATGGGAGTAGATCTGTTTTATCGTACTCATTCCGATTGGTCCTTTCTCGGCTTCCATATAGGGTTTATGATCTATTCCGATGCCATGCTGATGACTGATCGTTCCTCCGGCTGCTACAATAGCGTGACTTGCCGCTTCCTTGAGATCTTTCCAGCGTGCAAGCGTTTCCTCCGGCGTTTCTGCCAGACGGAATACAAATGTCGTATAAATACTTGACCCCGTCGGATAGATGCTCGAAAGGTGAGTGAAAACGTGTACCTTTTCATTCCACGATGCCAGGCCATTTGCAACAGCCTTTTCAATGGATTGTATGGTCGAAAAAACTTTATTCCAGGTCACAGCCGTCTCCAACGTATCGACGGCGTAACCCATGTCCCACAGAGTGTTCCGTAAATAAGGAGTACGAAAACGATTCTTTTTCCAGGCCTCTCCCATAGCTTTCCCCGTGGAAACGCCTTTATTCCGGCGAATAATAGAAAAGGACTCCCGTCGTGCAGTCGTGACAGATCGTTGTGAACCTGTAAAACCGATGAGGCACATGCAGGCCTCTTTTTCGGGAATGCTTCTAAATCGAAGATAGCGCTTGAGGAGAGAAATCTGCTTTTCGTGTCCGGCCATAGCAACATTGGTTAAGGTTTCCGCCGGATTGCTCAAGCGCACCATGGAAAGTGGCAAGCGAGAGGCGGCCAGTATTCTTACAGCTTCTACGGCATTTTCCCATGATGGAAAAAAAATGCCATATATATCATTTCTTTCAGGGAGAGGGGAAATTCTAACGGTAGCTTTGGTTAGCACTCCCAATCTTCCTTCCGATCCCAGAAGAATATGTCTGAGATCAGGTCCCGCTGCCGAAGCGGGAAAAGGAGGGAACTGCATGGTACCTTTCGGGGTCAGCAATTCTCCTCCCTGAAAGAGTTCATCCATCCTCCCGTAGTACGTCGATTCCTGGCCGCACGCGCGGGTGACCACCCAGCCGCCAAGGGAAGAATATTCAAAAGACTGGGGATAATGTCCCAGTGTAAATTCCCTGGCCCTCAGTTGTGCTTCAAGGTCGGGTCCCCGGATTCCGGCCTCAAAGGTGGCGAGTAAACTGTAAGAATCAAGGTCAATCAACCGGTTTAGATGTTTGAGCGATAAGCTCAGTACCGGTTTTTTTACTTCCGGCACGTCAAGGTGACCCAGGACGCTCGTGCCGCCACCATAGGGAATGACGACAATTTTATGTTTGAAGGCGAAAATAAGGAGTTCCTGAACATCATCAAGTGTATTGGGAAGGGCCACACCATCGGGAAAACGCTGCAAGGTTCCTCCCCGAAGGGCTATCCAGTCAGGAAGACTCTGGCCATGGGCATGATTAATTCTTTCTTCCGGATCAGTGGAGATAAGAGGATGCCGGGGTATACGTGAACGAGGGACACGATTTATCAACTTTTCAAGTGGATAATCCTCCATGGGTGTTCCTTCGCCAGACAATTCCCGCAAAAGCTCGCAGGCTCGTGGTGAGAGATTTATATGATTGTTAGTATCACCCCAACCGTTCCATCGCCGCATCGTGTTTTCCCCCTGGAACAATATAACTTCATTTTCAATAAAGCAAATGTACCCTAACAAATATACGCCGTCTTTTCTATCAAATACTATCGGAATAACAGGGCTGAATCATGAGTATTATAAGCAGGAAACATGGCTAATCTCTCATTGACACACAAGTGTCAATTTCCTATATTAATCACATGACAAAATAGGAAAAAGAAGAGAAGGGGGGTATTATGGATTTAAGTAATATTATTCCTAAGTTACAGGAGTGGGTAGCGTTTTATAGCCTTAAAATTGTTGCTGCGGTGGCAATTTTCATTGTGGGACGCTGGATTGCAAAGCTGCTGAGGAATCTTGTTGAAAGAATGATGACAAAAGGAAAGGTGGATGAGACCCTCGTTAAGTTTGTTGGCAATATAACGTATGTTGCATTAATCGCAATTGTTGTCATAGCGGCTCTCAATCAACTTGGCGTTCAGACCACTTCATTTATTGCGATTATTGGTGCCGCCGGTCTTGCTATCGGTCTTGCACTACAGGGATCACTTGCAAATTTTGCTGCCGGTGTTCTCATGATCATTTTCCGTCCTTTCAAGTTGGGTGATTATGTCGAGGGAGCGGGAGCCGCGGGTACAGTTGAAGAAATTAGCATATTTACGACTCATCTCAGAAGCCCTGACAACAAAACAATCATTATTCCCAATGCCAAGATAACAGGAGACAATATAATCAATTATTCAGCCAAAGATAGCAGACGCCTGGACCTGGTCATCGGAGTGAGCTACAGCGATGACCTCCAAAAAGTGAAAGAGGTATTATATGATATTCTTAAAAATGATGATCGGATCCTGAAGGACCCTGCTCCGACAGTCGGTGTTTTAGAGCTTGCCGACAGCAGCGTGAACTTTGCTGTTCGCCCCTGGGTTCGGACAGGGGACTACTGGACTTTATTC